>LWDU01033391.1_pt1 | contig 59862 bp, 51 predicted proteins | sample 727161 | NCBI WGS metagenome assembly LWDU01 (sample SAMN04566230, study PRJNA314399) | hydrothermal vent metagenome | isolation source: deep sea hydrothermal plume seawater | place: Mexico: Gulf of California, Guaymas Basin | collected 2004-07-11
AAACCAAACACTGATCGCCACAAACATGATTGGCGTCTGTGAAGCATTACTCTATGGATACAAAGCTGGCTTAGATCTACCAACAGTCATGAAATCTGTAGGTTCTGGAGCTGCCGGTAGTTGGTCTCTTGCCAATCTCGGGCCACGTATCATCGATAAGAACTTTGACCCTGGTTTCTTCGTTGAGCACTTTATCAAAGACATGGAAATTGCTATCAACGAAGCAAACAAGATGGGACTTTGCCTTCCAGGCCTAGCGCTAGCAAAACAACTCTATGAAGGGCTAAAATCTCAAGGCCACGGTCGTGCTGGCACGCATGCATTGCAACTCGCATTAGCATCGATGTCTGGTGTCGAATGGAAATAGATTAGCGGACGTAAAACATTGCAATTCACACCGAACTGACAAAGCACTCCTATTTTGAATAACGCACGCCTTGCGTATTGAGCTTGCGACGATATACCTTGTCCATCGTTGTCACGTACAGAGTGTCCAAGTTTTTACCGCCAAAGCATATATTGGATAAAAACTTTTGCTGGGGTTTGGCGATGATACCACTGAGGCGCCCTTGGGTATCGAAGACTTGCACACCTTCATGCGTGCACACGTACAAACGACCCACAACGTCGACTGTCATTCCATCGGCACCACTCTCGGTTTCCCCTACAGGTAAACGCATCGTACTGTAGGCCTGTTTATGGGATAAACTTCCGTCAGCTTCAATGCGATACGTCCACAATTCGCTACCTTTGGTGTTCGAAACGATTAGTTGTTTTTGATCGGGCCAAAGAATAATGCCGTTGGGTGAAATCATGTTTTGATCGACTTGCTGAAGCTGCCCTTGGGGGGACACATACCACACCTTTTTGTTTTTGTGATCTGTAAAATAAATTCCGCCCGCACCATTCACTACCAGATCATTACAAACAATATCTGATACGATCGGAGTTGGTTTTCCTGCCGTGTCAAACTTCACAATCGCTCCGCCTCCAATACTCGCCCCATACAGTGCATTTTCTGGCCCCATGATGGCACCAGCCGTGCGGTTTGTTTGGTCACTCCACAAAGTGACTTTTCCGGCTAAATCAACTTTGTAAATTTCCGATTTTGGGACATCTGTGAAAAACACTTCACCTGCAGTATTCACAGCGGGACCTTCAGTGAACGTGTGATCTGCTGACACCAATTCCCATTTTTCTCCATCAATCAGGATCATCGAGAGTGGCAAATCTTGTGATTCAACCGTTGCATTCGCACCTAAAAGTGAAATTACAACTGCAATCAACATCGCTATGTTTTTACGAATTTTCATGAAATAACCTCTATCTTCAACAAACCTAAATATCTAACAACCAATTTTCAATAACGAGGCTTTACTTAGCAGCCACATCTTTCCAAAGCCAACGCAATGCGTCTGGTAGAATCGTTCCGCCATGCCGACCACTGTGACCTTCTATGCCCATTACTAACTTGACATCGTATTTTGAATATTTGAGGGCTGCTTCCATTTGCAAATTTGATAGCGGCCAGTTTCCGAACAAATTATCCAAGTCGCCTTTACCCTCCTGTAAAAACACTCTAATCGGCTTCCGTTCAGTTTTACGAATCAATGCCGGATAGACATGGCCACCGCGGATGTTAGTAAAGCTCCCGACGTAGGACAATACTTTTGAAAATACGTCGGGACGTTCCCACGCTGCAGTAAACGCACAGATCCCGCCGCTACTAATTCCACAAACAGCGCGGCTATTGGCATCATCCATTAAGTTATATTGCTGCCCCAAAGCGGGCAACATTTCTTCGATTAGAAATCTAGCATATTGATCACCAAGACTATCATATTCAAAGCTACGATTTCTGCGGGCCTGGGCACCTGCGGCAGATGCCGGAATAACTCCAGGATTAATAAACAACCCGATCGTCACAGGCATTTCCTTTTTGTGAATCAAGTTATCAAAGACGATGGATACTCGCGAATGTCCGTTTTCCCGAACATAACCACCACCATCATTGAAAATCATCAAACAAGCTGGTTTGGATTTATCGTATTGTGCTGGTACATAAATCCAATAATCACGAACCGTTCCCGGAAAAATTTTGCTCTGGTCCCACACATGCTTGGTCACAACACCTTGAGGTACACCTTCTTGCCGCTGTGAATCTGGGCCGTACTTGTAGGGACTTTGGGCAACAAGCGACAGGGGTAACAGACAACAGAATAAAGTAATAACAACACGTAAGGCAGAAATTGACACGAAGTGAATCCTTGTTTGAATAACAGCAAAGTCTAATCGAAGCCTATATTCTAACATCTTTCGCAGCACACATTTCACTCGGCAATGCGCATGAAAAAACGACGCCTGTCTTATACAGACGTCGTTCATTGTTTTGATAATAGTCTTTAAGCGAGACTATTTCTTACGGTGACGGATCTTCGCGCGCATACGGCGTTTTTTTCGTCCAACTTTACGGCGACCTTTACCAGTTCGTTTGCTTCCCACAGGAAACCCTCCAATATGCTTTATTTGTTAGTCCGTGTTGATTCTTGCCTAAATTTATTCCTACAAACTACTTCTGTAGGAAAACTAATCCTATCTATAAATTCGACAATACGCAACAGGTACAACGACCTCAAACACCGCGATACTAGACATTTACCGGTCTATTGGCAGTCGCATATCTTCCAGCCACAACTAGTTTTCTCGTTCTAATACGCTGCGTTTGTCTAAATCAAATGCTTTGCCAGACGGTACGGACAAATACCCTAAATCCGTTTTCACCGCGTCTGGAGACCGATCGAAAAAGTGTACTTTCCCAGGTCCTCGAACCTCAGCAATCCCGCCTTTGACAATCAACGCCGTGGCTTCATCAATGCCGATCCCCAGCACTTGAGGATACCTCTTCACCAAACTCGCCATATCCGCAAATCGATTTCGCTGAGCAAAATGCTGATCGATCGCCACACCGGGCAAGAAACCAAATCCTCGTTCATACCCAGCAGCCATGATGTCCAAATTTCCCAATGGGTTTCCACGTGCCAAATAGTCACCTTGAATCGATGCGCCCGCGCTGCTGCCTCCAATCACTCCGCCACGCTTCAAAACAGCGTGCAGCAAAGGGTACGCTGTTGTCTGCTCATACGCATCGACAAATCGCCATTGCCGTCCGCCACCAAACCACACACCCGTTGCATTTTTCAACGCCTGCAACATCTCGCGGGATTCGACGTCCTCCAATTTACGTTGCGTCAACACAGTTACATCTGTCACGCCGATCTTGGCAAACATTCTCTTGCCGGTCGTGCCAGGCAACGGATCTGGCATCGCGGTAGGCAATACAACAATTTTGGCAGCGTCTCCTCCTGCGAGTTCTGCAAATTCCTTAACCAACTCTAGCGACATTCCACCGCCACCGACAATCATCAACGCCCCACGCTTAACTTGAATTGCCGGAGTCTTCTTAGGCGGAAACGGTTCTGCTTGGCGAGCTCGCGCGACCCTCTGTAGCGACGTCAAATCCAACGCGGCACCATGTTCATAACCTTTTTGTTGTGATTCGAGATCGTACTTATCCGATTTTCCAAAACAAACAGTGACTTGGCCGGCGCCAACGACACGCATCATCCGTCCCTCCACAAGTAATGCTGTTTGCTCATCAATCCCCAGTCCTACCTTTAATGGGTTTTGATCTACGGCGCCCATTAATCGAGTCAATCGATTGCGTTCGCTAAAGTGTTGATCGATAATCGTGCTGGGCAATAAGTCAAATCCCTGCCCAATAATTGCTTCCGTTTTTCCACTTTGAATCATCACTCGCGATTGAATCGCCGCTCCGGCACTACTACCACCAACAACACCACCACGCCCGAGCAAAGCCAGCACACGCTCTTCAAACAAAGTTCCTACATATGCGTCCGCGATTTTCTGTTGTGACCCGCCGACAAACCAGACACCAGTCGCTTTATCAAGAGCGGCAACAAACTCAACGCTATTGGCCTCATCACGACTACGCGTGTGCATTAACACGGCATCTGCAATTTCTTCGTCTTGCCAATCCTTTAAGATCGACGCACTAGCCTCGGCGTCGTCCGCTCGTATTGACGCGGTCGGCACAATCACTAAGCGAGCATCTTTACTGCCTGCCCAAGCCAAAAATACTTGGCGTACCACGGGCGGCAAATTGCCGCCACCGCCAATGACCAATTTCCCCGGAGCACCCGTGGGATCAATGCGAGACGAATCTGCAGCCACAAGTTGTACCGTCAGGCAAATCAATACCAAACCAGTTAACCAGCGACTAAACGTTTGTTTGAAAAATGACGGCATTGATCTGTTTTCCTGCAGTAAATTAATGACCTAATATATATTGAACACTTCACCCGAAGTTATCAGTTTTTAGTTAAATTGCAATTCATCGGAGTTAGCTCCGTCCGTATCGTAAACGCCACTATTTCGAAAAATTACTGCGTCCGGCCAAAGCCAAACAATTTGGGATGCGGTCAAAATACCGACATCCTCTCTGTTATACATCATCATTGCTCTATAGAAACAATAGAGACAGCCAACCACGCGTCAATCACTATTTTCTGCATCACGCGCTCGCAATGCTTGTTCACCTGCTTGCAGCACTTCTAGAATGCGATCAACGTCATAGACGCAACCGCCCCACGTTCCCCCACTCACATTTTGCAATGCCGCCCACAATCGTGTGTCGTCTGGCAAGTTCGGATCTGGACTTAACCCAGGAAATATCGGACGTTTTTCCAACAATTGTGCCACTTCAAACTCCGACAATTCCTGCTGCTCATCACCGACTAAATCAATAGAACCCGTCAGTTGATTACGATCTACAATAATTCGAATTCGATCGCCATCTCGAACTTTACCAATCGGCCCCCCCGCTAGTGCTTCCGGACCGACATGTCCAATGCAGGCGCCGGTACTGACTCCGGAAAATCGAGCATCGGTAATAATCGCCACATCTTTACCCCAACTAAGGAACTTTAAAGCGGAGGTCAATTGATAGGTTTCTTCCATCCCAGACCCCAGCGGTCCGCGACCAATCAGCACGAGGATATCCCCTGCTTTGAGTGCTGGTTCACGTTGCCCCTTGATCGCTTCGATAGCCGCTCGTTCGCTGGTAAAGACTCGCGCAGGCCCCGTCTTACGATAAACACCATCATCATCAACCACACTCGGATCAATCGAAGTCGCCTTAATAACAGAACCTGCTGGGCAGATATTTCCCTTTGGAAAACAAACGGTGCTGGTCAAACCTTGTTCTTTGGCAACAGTCGGCGACAAAATAACATCATCTGGATCGATGCCATCATATTCCCGCAGTCGATCGCGCAATACTTGCCGACGCTGAGATTGCTCCCACCAATTCAGTACTTCATCAAGCGTACATCCACTCACCGTCATGACAGCCGTATCTAACAGGTTTGCTTGACGTAAATGCAACATGACTTCCGGCACACCACCTGCCAAAAAGAACTGAATCGTCGGATGGCTCGATGGGCCATTGGGCAGCACATCGACAAATCGCGGTACCTGACTATTAACCTCGCTCCACTGCTCCACACTTGGACGCTGTAAACCTGCGGCATGAGCTATGGCTGGAATGTGCAGCAACAAATTGGTCGAACCGCCACAAGCTGCATGTACAACCATCGCATTACGAATACTTGCATCCGTAAGAATATCAGCAGTCGAAAGCCCCCGTTCGGCTAACCGCTGTATCGCAGTTGCGCTGCGAGTTGCCACCTCTAGCCATATTGCTTGCCCACTTGGTGCCAGCGCGGCATGTGGCAACGTCAATCCCAAAGCTTCTGCGACAACTTGACTCGTCGCGGCCGTCCCCAGAAACTGACAACCACCACCGGATGTTGCACAAGCGCGACACCCGGCGACCGCGGCATCTTCTAATGTGATTTCGCCGTGGACATATCGTGCTCCGATCGTTTGCACTTGCCCCGCGTCTTCTCCGTCCTCTGGTGGTAATGTCACCCCACCGGGAACAATGATCGACGGTAAATTGTTCATGCCAGCCAAGGCAACCATCATAGCTGGCAGACCTTTATCGCACGTCGCAACGCCCAGCACGCCGCGTCTTGTGGGCAGCGAACGAATCAGGCGGCGCAAGACAATCGCCGCGTCGTTACGATACGGAAGGCTGTCGAACATCCCTGTGGTCCCCTGAGTACGACCATCACAGGGATCACTACAATGCGCCGCAAAGGGGATTCCACCATCCGCACGAATCGTCTTCGCTGCTGCTTGGACCAACAAACCGACCTCCCAATGCCCCGTGTGGTATCCCAGCGCAATGGGCGTACCATCATCCGCTCGTACGCCACCTTGTGTACTTAACACTAAATATTGTGGTCCCAATAACTCTTCGGCGGTCCAACCCATCCCTGCATTTTGAGTCATTCCAAAGAGATCGCCACTCGACCATGTCTTGAGCATTTCATCCGTTAACGGCAATGCTCCACTTGGGCCATCCGCGGTCGTTTGAATATTCCAAACCGATTTTTCGGATGATTCCATCAGCGATTTCAAGTACTGTAATGAATCAGTATTTTGGTTCATCTTGTTTTTCCTTGATTCCGGCTTCGTGCCAGCCGGAATCTAAATTTCTGTCTTTAGATTGCAACATATGTTGTGCAATTAATGTTAACCCAATTGGGACGCAAATACTGACTCCTAAGGCTACCGGAAACCAGTGGTGTTGCTGGGCGAACGCGCCAAACAACGTGTATCCCAGTGAGATACCGAGATTACTTAATAGAACAGGTGGGAGAAACCGTCGCCACGATAAGCGATGCATCCCCATTAACAAAATACTTGCTTCTGCGACCACTGGTACTCCCCGCGAAAGAATCAGAAACATCGGCCCAAAACGGCCTGCCAAATCTCTCGCATTTTCTAATTGAGCAGCACTGGAAAACCGTAAGGCAAACTGCGGGCCGTATTTACGGGCCAGTGTAAAACCGATCACCGCTGCCAGTGACATTCCTACCCACGACACCAGTGTCCCGCTGGCCCAGTGCATTTTACCGCCAATATAAGTCGTTATCACACTCGATGGAATCGGCAATATGAGATCACCGGAAAGTAACGCAATCACAATCCCAGGCAAATACCGTGAATTTTCTAGACCACTGACCCACTGCTCCATTAAATCACCCAAAAACAAAAAGGGAATGATGGGTACAGCGAGGACGACAACGACTGGAATCAATTGTCTCAACATCGTTTTCATCGCTGTCATCCATTCCTGCGCGGCCTCAGTAGAATCGCTTAAGCAACTTCGTCCAATGAAGGACGTCGCCGATATTTCGTGATTTTATGCCATAAGATAGAGCAAGGCGACGCACAAAGGTAATACAGAAAAATGACTGGCAATGCTAATTCTCGGAACATCAAAACACCAACAACAGCGAACAGTATCTGGACAAGGCGAACAAAGTTCTTACGATTCTTACCGCGGCTTGCAAGTTGTTTACCAAGATGGGGATAGGGGACACGAGAGACCATTAAGCAAGCCAGCATAAACGTCAAAATCGGCACCAAAATCATAGAAATGTCGTAGATAATAATACCAACTTTCTGTTGCTGCGGATTCGGATTATTCACCAGAAACATCACATCTGGCATCGCAATGGCAAAAGTTGCAATCGCTCCTGCAGCAGCGGGCGATGGTAAACCACGGAAGAAATTCCCAACTCCACTTTCAGTCTCCGCTTCCACGTTATACCGTGCTAGTCGCATGATGGCACATAACGTGTAAATACCCGCAATGCCTTGAATAAAACGCGCGGGCAGTACTTCAGAAAAAGAGAGCATAATAAACGCCGGCGCAACACCGAATGTAATGACATCGCACAAACTATCGAGATGCAATCCAAAACGACTTACTTGATTCGTCCAGCGGGCAACTTGACCATCGAGTGTATCAAACAACATGCCTAGAAAAATCAACATCCCTGCCCATTGTAGCCACTGGTAAGAATCGCTATTTAACGCCCGATACCCTTCGGCTTCTGCAAGTACGCCGAGGAACTTAGTGGAAAAACCAATCGCAATTAATCCACATATGGCGTTTCCCAACGTCATTAATGTTGGATATATTGGAAATCGTGAATCCTCCAATTCTCCGGTTTGATCATCATTGAGTAGTTCAACGTTATTCATGGATTTGATTATAGCGTGCCTTATTCAATAAATCTCCCAGAACACACCAATAAACCAACGGCCAAGACCCTCCTGAGCCCTAATCAACATACCGTGCGATAATCGAACTGCCTGCTTGAACTTTGGTGCCGATCTCCACAGCCAACTCCAGTCCTTCTTCCCTGGGAATAATCAGCTCCGTACGAGATCCGAGTTTAATCATCCCGAATTGCTCACCTCGCTGATAACTGTCTCCCGTATTGGCGTGACAGACAATTCGTCGTGCCAGTTGCCCAGTAATTTGCCGCACCCGCATCACGCGATGAGGAGCCTCGATGCCCTCAATCCATAACTCCAACCGCTCGTTTTCCCAAGCAGACTCGGGTTTTAGTGCACTGAGGAATTTTCCTTGGCGGTAGCCAGAGCCAAAGACAGTCGCAGCAATCGGCATGCGGTTTATATGAACATTAAAGACAGAGAGGAAAATTGCTATTTTGATAGCCGGACCATCTAAGATCTCGTCATGTTCAATTTCTTCAATTAAATCGACGCGACCGTCTGCGGGGCTAACCACTAAACCCGATTCCACTGGGACTTCACGCCGTGGATTTCTGAAAAACCAAATAATCTCAGCCTGCAACAATATCGGAAACAGTGCTGCAGTTGCCCACCCGATTGAATGGCGACAAGCCAATATCACGAACAAGCACGACAGTGGAATCAACACGGATGAAAAAATAATCATCTCCGCTAATCCAGCACGTGCAAACGGTAACTGGTCTCGCCATGTAAACGGATCGTCGGCAGCAGACCAAGAATATCCCTCTTGGTTTACATGAAATTTTAAATCTCGGGGGTCTAATACATCCCACTGACATTGGTTTTCACTGCCGCGGCGTGACTTCGCCATCCGTTTTAAATACCCGCGCCGAAACAGCCGTAAATAAAATCTGCGCCAAGCACCCCACGTTAACTCGATACGCATACAAACGCCACCACCAGGCTGAATGCAATCAATTTGAGAATCCAACGCCAAAATTTTTCGACCGGTGGACGTTTGCTTGGTTAAAGTTTCAGAAGAATTCTGCATGGATGCTATTGTCACGTAAGCCGAACGTAGCGGAAAGCTCGAATTAGTTGAAAAGGGTGTTTAGATGAAAAGTAGGCCCGGACGGACTCGAACCGCCGACAAAGGGATTATGAGTCCCCTGCTCTAACCAACTGAGCTACGGGCCCATGCAATATTCAAATTCAGATGACCTTTCAGGAACTGGCCTCAAAAGTCATGTGAATCACCTACAATTTCAACGATTTTTGCTCGCTTGTCTACCCTACGAGGCAATGAGATTTATCCACAACCAAAGCGTATAATTCGCTTTATTGCGTGATATCGTAACAATGAATGATATCTTGGTCTCGCAAGTACAGTTTGCCATTTGAGATTACGGGGTGCGTCCACACCTTGCCACGGTCACTGCGAATGCTAGAAAGTGGGCTGAGCTTAAACCGGCCATGCTCTTGGTAGCCGTCGGGAGAAGCGGCTAGCAATACAACGCTCGCATCACTTTCACTAATCGCATACAAACGTCCATCAGCATATGTCACAGCGCCTTTGCCTAAGCTCTTACTGTTCCAAACCATCTCACCAGATTTGAAATTCTGACAAATCCAACCAGGACCGTCTGAGTAACCGTAAAGATAATCACCAACGAGTAGCACGCCACCATGATGGTTCTTCATGACTTGATTGCGATAAACTTCCGTCGCTGAGCCGTTGCCTAGCTTGACGAGTTTACAACCCACGCCATACCCCGAGCTTACATAGACGTGACCATCCTTGTGAATAGGCGTTGGCACTACTGCCGTACGACCTTCCCACGGACTCTGCCAAATTACTTTACCACTCTTTGCATCAACGCCAAACACATGCTGTTGAGTTAACTGCACATATTGTCGTAGGCCATTGTGTTCAATCGGTAGGATACTCGCATATTGAGCTCCATCGGTAATTCCTGAGCTTTGCCAGATTTTAGAACCATCTTTGACACGCAACGCCACCATGGCGCCCTGACTTCCGCCTGGCGTACAAATAACTTGGTCACCCTCAACAGTCACACTTTCACAATATCCCCATCCTGGTTTTTTACCACCAAAATCGGACATATTGACTTTCCATTTGACGGCACCTGTTTTGGCATCTGCCGCAACTAATGAACCACCGCCACCCATTGCATAGACAACATTTCCGGCGACCGTGGGAGTCCCTCGTGGTCCGTTGCCCCAATTGTTGCTTAAAATATCACCAATAACAACGGCTCCTTTATCTTTGCCCGTTGCGGCATCAAGTGCGATTATAATCTCTTTTCCGCCTCGTGTACCTAACGTATACAAAGTCCCATTGGCAATTGCAAAACCGGAATACCCGTTGCCTGCATTCTTAAATGTCCATAACTGTTTTGGCCCGCCCTGAGGCCAAGATTGCAACAATCCCTTTTCTGTCGAAATATCCGTTCGATCTGCACCACGCCACGTCGGCCAATCTGCTGCTTGCACCTTTGTTAAAACTGTAGTTGCGGTAGAAACCAATAGCAAAGCAGTGATTAAAATGGATAATCGTTTGGTCATTGTTTATACTCTCTTGTTCGTGTTATTCGTGTTATTCGTGTTGTTTCTGTTGTACGAAAGGGGCTTTTGACTGCAACCATTCTCAATTAAGATATCCGCTACATTTAATGAATGTGTAGAACCATTTAACAATCACCCTCTTCGTTGCCTGCAACGGTTAATCATATCATAGCACACATTACTTTTTCCAGTTACAGCAACTACAGCCCATCCCCCCAGCAGTACTAGCTTCCAGAATCCAATACCAGCGTTAACCATTACTATGCCGTCGAACAACTCACCGCAAGCAAGTTCAACACAATTCGACACTGCAGGCAGTAATACCGATGCACCGAATGGCACCAGCAAAATTGGGCAATGGAGTCGTTACCTAGGACCGGTACTTGCGCTCTTCACTGCTAGTTTATTAACGTTGTTTACGGATTTAGCGAGCCCAGCAATTGCCACGGCTGCCATTGTTGTATTGATGGCCATTTGGTGGATGACTGAAGCGATCCCACTTGCAGCTACCGCCATGTTACCGCTGGCACTGTTTCCACTTTTTGGGATCGGATTAAGTGAAGCCCAAGCACCCAAAATAGATCAACGAGTACAATGGAGCATCCCAGAGGTCGGTTATCAAAATTACGATCAACAAACCCCTCAAACGGGTATCGGGGTATTGACTGAAATCAATAAGTCCTACGCCAGTGTCACCGTGGAAACCAAATATCCAACACGAATAGAGATAGATGTTTTCCACATTGAACAACAATATGTCACCGCTGCTCGAGCGGCCAACTTATTTGAAGTCACCGCTCGCAATTATGCCAGTCGATACGTTTTCTTATTGATGGGTGGATTTCTTCTGGGACTCGCAATCGAAAAGTGGAATCTACATAAACGCATCGCACTCTATACAATCCTCGCGCTAGGAACACAACCTTCACGATTGATCGGTGGATTTATGATCACCACCGCAATGCTTAGCATGTGGATCAGCAACACCGCCACTACCGTTGTGATGTTACCGATCGCGTTAAGCTTAGTGGCGTTGGTACGGACAAAAATCTCCACCGAGGATGAATCAAAGATTGGTCCCTTTGCAGCCTGCATGATGCTTTGTATTGCTTACGCTGCATCGGTAGGAGGTTTGGCAACGTTTATGGGGACGCCGACAAATCTGCTTTTACGCAGCGAACTAGAAGACCATGGAATATTCATCGGCTTTGGAGAATGGATGGCTTTCGGGCTCCCTGTAACAATTGTCTTTCTACTCATTATCTGGGTGCTGATGACCAAAGTGATTTTTCGAATATCACTGCCACAAATCACCGGTGGGCGACAGATGATTCGGACTGAAATCTCTCGACTTGGACCAATGAGCAAACCTGAAATATCGGTCGCGGCTATTTTCGCGTGCACTGCCCTGCTTTGGATAACTCGTCGGTTCATTACGGAATCAGAATGGGTTCAAAGCTGGTTGCCAAATATTGTCTATGTGGACGACACCGTCATTGCTATGAGCGCCGCACTGTTGCTGTTTGTCTTTCCAGCGTGGGGACATCCAGGACGAGCGCTGTTGGATTGGACAACAGCGCGTAAACTTCCGTGGGGTATTCTGTTGCTGTTTGGTGGCGGCCTTGCACTTGCGGCGGCAATGAAGTCCAGTGGTTTGGGAGCGGATATTTGCCAAGCAATTACCCCTTCAGCAGCGACTGCCATATTGCTAATCATCCTTGTTGTCACATCTTCGATGGTGTTCCTTACAGAAGTAACTAGCAATACCGCCACGGCAGCACTTATTTTTCCACTGCTAATTCAGCTTTCGGACAATTTAGGCACCGATGCACGATTGTTACTGTTCCCAGCCGCCTTAGCCGCAAGTTGCGCTTTTATGTTGCCCGTTGCCACCCCACCCAATGCCATCGTATTTGCTTCAGGCCAAGTGACGATCCGGCAAATGGCTCGTGCCGGAATTATCCTGAACATTGTTTCCATTGTCTTGATTCCACTAATCACTTATACACTCGGGAAACTTGTCTTTGGTTTTTAATTCCAGCAGGACTTTGCGCCCAATCTGTACAGCATCATGAAAAGCCATATCATTATTCCCGCGCGATTGCATTCGACTCGGCTGCCGGAAAAACTGTTGCTCAGTGCAACAGGCAAGCCATTAATCCAGCACACTTATGAAGCAGCTCAACGGGCTCTACGACCCTCGGGAATCATCGTAGCGACCGATCACGAGCGAATTGTAACGGCAGTTCAAGCATTTAACGGCGACGTGGTAATGACCGATCCCAATGCACCAAGTGGAACCGACCGAGTTGCCGAAGTTGCCGAACAATTATCCGATGTCGATATTATCGTGAACGTACAGGGTGACGAACCTGAAATACTAGGATCCTCCATCGACTTAGTAATCGAGCTATTACAAAATAACCCAACCGCAGTGATGGCAACTCTAGCCACACCGATCCGCAGCAAAAGCCAATTAGAAGATCCGGCTTGCGTGAAAGTCATTTTTAACCAATCCCAGCAAGCGATGTATTTCAGCCGCAGCGTCATTCCTTGTCCGCGGACTTGGGATAATTCGCTGCTCGGCAAAGAATCTGGACTTTTTTTTCAACACGTAGGTCTCTACGCATACCGACGCGATTTCTTATTGAAGTTAGCAAAATTGCCTCAATCCCCGATGGAAACTACCGAAAGTTTAGAACAACTGCGAGTTCTAGATCACGGTTATACTATTCTCGTAGGAGTGGTTGATGAACCAAGTTTCGGAATTGATACAAAAGATGACTATGATGCATTTGAAAGAAAAATGAATAGTCGTTAGAATTGTGAAGTTGTATGAAAATGAAGTTTCATATTATTCGCCTAATAGGGTTTTACCTACAGCATAGTGAATATGTCGTGATTGGTTAAACAGTCAACACTGTTGCAAAATGGAATCAACAGTTAAACATTGAATGGAATCTGCTAAATTATTTATGTCTAAGCATATATTTGTTACCGGTGGTGTTGTTAGTTCTCTCGGTAAAGGACTAACTAGTGCTTCAATTGCCTTGCTATTAGAGCAACGCGGACTCACCGTTAAAATGCAAAAATTAGATCCCTACATCAATGTGGATCCTGGCACGATGAGCCCTTATCAACACGGTGAGGTCTACGTACTCGACGACGGTAGTGAAACGGACTTGGACCTTGGCCATTACGAACGTTTTACCCGCAGCCCGCTCACTCGAGATTCCAATTACACCACCGGTCAAATCTATCTGTCGGTCATCGAGAAAGAACGCCGTGGCGAATTTCTTGGCAAGACCGTGCAGGTTATCCCGCACATTACCAACGAAATCAAAAGTGTCATTCAATGTCTAGCCGATGACGAAACGGATGTCATCATCACCGAACTTGGTGGCACTGTTGGAGACATTGAAAGCCAACCTTTCTTGGAGGCAATTCGTCAATTCTCCCAAGATATTGGCAAAGAGAACTGTTTGTATATCCACCTCACACTGGTCCCTTACCTCAAGGCGGCTGGAGAACTCAAGACCAAACCGACACAACACAGTGTTGGGCAATTGCGTGAAATCGGGATTCAACCCGATATTCTCATCTGTCGCACGGAACAAGAAATCAGTCACGACGATCGAGAAAAGATCTCGTTGTTCTGCAATGTACCGCTCGAAGCAGTCATCCAAGAACTCGATATGGAGTTCTCTATCTACGAAGTGCCCATTGCGTTACGGGAATATCAACTCGACGATCTCATCACTGATCGCTTAGGACTATCAGCTCCAGAGGCGAACCTTGACCAGTGGAAGGCGATGCTGCACGATTTGCGTAATCCGCAGCACGAAGTCAACATTGCGGTCGTTGGCAAATACGCTGAACATAAAGATGCCTATAAGTCCATTTACGAATCTATTGACCATGCAGGCATCTCACATAATACACAAATTCGGATCATCCCGATCCACAGCGAACTTGTTGAACGCGAGGGACCGGATCGATTACTGGCTGGGTTTGATGGCATTTTAGTACCAGGCGGATTCGGTGAACGAGGAATCAATGGCAAGGTCGAAGCTATTCGTTTTGCCCGTGAACGCAATATTCCTTACTTTGGTATCTGTCTCGGCATGCAAACCGCTTGTATCGAATTTGCCCGTAACGTCGTAGACCTAACTGACGCCCACTCTACAGAATTTGACAAGAACACCCAACACGCTGTGATTTGCTTACTCGATGAACAAAAACAAGTCACGAACAAAGGTGGCACCATGCGACTTGGTTCGCAACCTTGTGTGCTAGCAGATTCTAGTGTCGCTCGAGAATGTTATGGTACAACGAACATCGAAGAACGTCATCGACATCGCTACGAATTTAATCATCTATACCAATCTCAATTTGCAGCCCATGGGATGGTCGTTTCAGGCAGCAGCCCCGACGGTCTGTTGCCTGAAATTATTGAAATACCGGATCATGCTTGGTTTGTAGCTGTTCAATTCCATCCAGAGTTCAAATCAAAACCAACTAAACCTCATCCTCTATTTCAAGGTTTTGTTGGCGCGGCACTGAAAAACCGATTAGCCGTGGGTGAAGCGGCTGATGAATCTCGAAAACGCCTCTTCCAAGAATTCAAAGAACCCGAATCCTTTGAAGCTTAATGATCTCGTAACGCGGTAGAACTCGCTGCTATCTATCACCCAACACTTTTTTCGATCGTAGAATATGGTGATAATGCTGGGCAAAGCGATGAGATTCATCGCGGATGTATTGCAACAACTTTAATGCGTGTGAACTTCTACTCAGACGCAACGGCTCCGTCTCCCCAGGACGGTATATCAACTCATCTTTCTTTGCCAACGACAGTAATAACGGCGGCTCGACATTGATGTCACGAAATGCCGCTAATGCCGAAGAAAGTTGCCCTTTGCCTCCGTCTATTAATAGAATGTCTGGAAACAAATCGTTATGCTGGTCTAAACGCTTAAAACGACGTGCAACGACTTCATAAATACTGCGAAAGTCATCCACTCCTTTTACATCTTTGATCTTAAACCTGCGGTATCCAGGCTTGAAAGGCAATCCGTCAATGAATTGAACTAAACTCGCAACCGTTTCCATCCCTCCCAGATGAGCGATGTCCACACCCTCAATCGTCTGAGGTTCAAAATCAAGTCCCAGTACTTTACGTAGCCCGGAAATTCCTTTCGCTGGGTCGGTAAAGAAAACCTCTGGCTGATCGTCGTTCTTTAAACTGCCCCGTTTATTGAGTGCCTCAAGCATTTTGATTTCATCGCGGCATTTAGCAGCTTTTTCAAAATTCAAATCTACGGCAGCTTGCTGCATCTCAGCATCGATTTCTTTGAGTAGCTTAGACTTTTTGCCATCAAGCACCATCCGCAGCGAATGAATATCGTCTTGGTAATCTTCTGGAGTTATTTGTAGATTACAGGGAGCGGAACATTGGCCGATGGATGCTAATAAACAAGGCCGGTACCATTTCCATTTTTCATCGCTGGCATCAATGTCCAAAGAACAATTGCGAAATTTGAATATCCGTTGCAACAGCGACAGTGCGCCTTGTAATTTCCCTGGACTCGTAAATGGCCCATACAGCCGAGCATTCTTGCCCGCCGGGTCTCGAGTAACCTCGACTCGCGGATAATCCTCTCGCCTTGAAATCATGATGTAGGGAAACGACTTGCCGTCTTTGAGATCTTTGTTATGTCGCGGCTGAATGTCTTTAATAAGCCTCGCTTCTGTCAGCAGAGCATCGACTTCACTATCACATTCTAGATAGTCAATATCGTGTATCTCATGCACCCAATTGGCAGTCCGCGCGTCTTCACGGGCTGCCTTGAGAAAATAACTACTCGCGCGTGAGCGTAATTGAATCGCTTTGCCGATGTAAATCACACGACCGACATTATCCTTCATTAGATAGACGCCAGGCCTTTGCGGGAAGGTACGCGCCTTGACCGCGGCCTCTCGGTAGCCAGCGAAACGATCCTCATTTCCTAACTCGTCACCGGTAACCTGGTCCAACTCATTGACTGAGTCCGCTGGTTCTTTATCAAGGTCTTCCGTGGCAGACATTTCCTAGCCCCTCTTACGGATAGGGATCAAGAAGCGAAAAAGGCCATCCTAAGTTGATGCAGAATAGAACTTAACGATTCTGATTCTTCACTAGTCAAATTCCCTTTCGTCTTTTCTTCAATGACACTCAATATATCAATATGGAATTTGGCTGCATCTTTGTTGGCAGACGTCTCACCCGTCATTGGGTCTGGCATCATTCCCAATGCCATCACAGCTTGAGTGTGATGTGACATCAGTAGCATCTCTAAAGAGGCCACGGGGAAATCACCGGCTGTGGCGGCAGCATCAGGAGCTGCATCCGAACAACCGCAACCGTCGTCACAAGATTCAGTCGCCTCGTCGGCACCGCTTTCGCCTTCAGCCTTGTCACTAGTGCATTGCTCGTCGGCACCGCTTTCGCCTTCAGCCTCTGAACCGGTTTCTGCCATTACGTCCTGCACTTCTTCATTATTGTTTTCGTCTTGATCTGCAAAAGTCATAATTTTCTCATTGCCTATAAGTAGTGGGTTCTGTGCCCAATATTATACGTCAGTCTTGAGGATTCGTGTATATCCGAAACGTCCATGTTTTCCGGTGGACCCATTTTTTGCCATTCATTCGATTTTTTTTCCTAAAACACTTGCAATCGCTAGCCAAATGACTACACTTATTTTTGTGGGTTATCAACCCATTTTTATATTTCTTGTAGGTTAACCGTGGGTTTTTCCCCCACTCTTTAATAACCTCCAAGTCAAAAAAATGGTACCAGCACGGACGCCAGTGACCACATAGAAACCACGGAACTTTAAATTGTCATTTCAGCTCACTAAACGAAAACATGCCTGCTCAGGAAACGCTGCTGCTCGGAGAATTCCGCCGCACAATCGATCAACGGTTTCGACTGTCCGTGCCAGTGGAGCTAGCCGACGTGCTGCAGCAACAGGGAACCGATTTAATTCTTGCCAAAGAACGTCCTGGTTGTCTGAGTCTTTGGAATGCCAATCCATGGCAACAACACCTACAGCAGGGAATTCACTGGGTCGAGGACAAGCTCAAAGCCGGCAAGCTGCAACAACAGACAAATCGACTGCTGCAACTTGGGCGATTACTCTCCACTCGACACACCTCTATCCAAATGGCCGGCCGTGGTCGTTTGGTAATACCCGAAGGGTTTCGGGAGTTTCTCGGAGTCGACCCCGGGCAACCATTATTTGTGGTGGGAGCGTCGGTGTGCTTGGAAATATGGCATCCCGAAAAGTGGATCCAGTACCTGAACGAACAAATGCCCGGATTCAGAGATCTGTTTAACGAACTAAGTAACTAATAAAAATCCATTGCACTAAATAAGAGACAAAAAAGAACAAACAGCCCGTTTTTGATACGAATTTAACGAATTTTAATTATCGCATTACTTGAGTATTGTTGTTGGGAAGCAAGATACTACGCTAACGCGCTAAAGTAGCACAATAGCTACAAAATCGTTCGTATCAATACGGGCTTGTTTTTTTGTATAATGGTAGCTCCCGATACTATCTTCCTCGACACGATTCACAAGTAACTCTCCGCATGGCATACCTAATTGGAATTGATGAAGCTGGATACGGTCCGTTTCTGGGACCACTCTGTATCGGAGCCACACTCTGGCAAATTCCTGACTCGCAACACACCAACGAATTTGATCTGTATGACGAATTACAAGACTGCGTTACAACGACTTTAAAAGATAAATCTCGGATCATGGTCGGTGATTCGAAACTTGCCTACAAACCCAAATCAGGTCTGCAAAATTTAGAACGAGCGGTACATACTTTCACTAACTTATTATCACTCCAGACAAACCAAGCAAATACCATAACCTGCCCGGACTTTCAATCTTGGATGAAAGCGATCGGAGTTCGGTGGCAGGCGTGGTCGGATACCTCACCCTGGTTTAAAAATTACAATTGTGAATTACCAGTGGACGTTAATAAGTCAATCATACCGCACCTGCAAACCAATCTGGAAACCACATTGTCTGCTCTGGGAATCAAGTTTCTTGATGCGAAGGTCATGTGTATTCCAGCAGCGCGATTCAACTACCTACTAAACTCCTTTCCAACCAAAGGAGCACTACTATCGCATTGTTCGCTTGAGCTTGCACAATCAATCGTCGCTAACCAGCCCCCTGCCCCGCTGCTCGTACATTGCGACAAACACGGTGGCCGTAATCGATATAGTCATTTATTGCAGCAATTGTATCCCGACTACTGGATCGACATTGCCGAGGAGAGCACGGCGATCAGTCGCTATTATTTCGGCCCCCCTGACCAACGCGTGCAATTTCGGTTTGTCGCCAAAGGCGAAGGATTTCTACCAACGGCGTTGGCATCAATGTATGCGAAATATACTCGAGAACTCAGTATGCAAGCATTTAATCAATACTGGCAGCAGTACGTAAAAGACATTAAACCTACAGCCGGTTACCCCCAGGATGCCCGGCGCTTTCGGGCAGAAATTGAAGACCAACTCCAACATTTAAACATCCCAGAGGAGGTGCTTTGGCGACGATGTTAAAGATACTGCTACCTATCACTCAATCACGTTAGGCATACCAGAAATGCACTCGTGGGCTTAGACTAAATGAATATTCACTGGTAACAAGCCATCCTCCCAACGGCCACCGATATGTTTGACGCTCAACAATTCAAATCTGATTTTCCTGTGCTACAGCAAGTCGTGCACGGTAACAAACCGTTGGTCTACCTAGATAATGCTGCCTCCACTCAAAAACCGCAAGTAGTGATTGATGCTCTCAGTCGCATCGATAGCACTGTCTATGCCAACGTCCACCGCGGTGCCCATTGGTTGAGTGATAAATGCACCGCACTTTATGAAGAAGCGCGTGACTGTGTAACCACATTCATCGGCGCCCAAAATTCCCAAGAAATCGTTTTCACTCAGGGTACGACCGCTGGCATTAACTTGGTGGCACGCAGCTGGTCAGAAAACAACATTTCCGCCGGTGATGAAATCGTTCTAACCCAACTAGAACATCATTCCAACATTGTACCTTGGCAACAAGTCGCCCAACGCACGGGTGCCGTTATTCGCTGGGCCAACATCACCGATAATGGCCAAATCGACATGGATCATTACACCAGTTTGCTTAGTGAAAAAACGAAAATAGTCGCATTTACGATGTGCTCAAACGTGCTTGGTTCCATCACTCCAACCGCTGAAATCATCGCTGCCGCCCACGCCGCAGACGCTATTGTGATGGTCGATGCAGCACAAGCAGCCCCGCACCAAAGTATCGATGTCCAGCAACTCGACGCCGACTTCCTCGCATTTAGTGCTCACAAAATGCTAGGTCCTTCTGGGATCGGTGTCCTCTACGGTAAACAACACCTACTAGAAAGCATGCCGCCATTTTTAGGTGGGGGCAGTATGATCGATGTTGTAACTCAAGACGATTTCAAGCTAGCAGATCTTCCAGCAAAATTTGAAGCGGGCACTCCGCCCATTTCACCGGTCCTAGCGTTTCCAACGGCCATTGAGTACTTACAAAACATTGGCTTGGATTCCATCAGCCAACACATCGAATCACTCGTCAAGTTAGCACATCAACAATTTTCCGAAATACCTCAAGTGCAGATCCACGGCCCATCCCCCGACCAAAAATCTGGAATTGTCAGCTTTACGATTGATGGAGTGCATCCTCACGATTTAACCCACGCATTAGATAACCAAGGCATTGCGATCCGTGCTGGTCATCACTGTGCCATGCCGCTACACCAACGACTTGGTGTGCCTGCTAGCGCTCGAGCTAGCTTCTACCTTTATAATACCGCTGAGGATGTTCAGGCCTTGACGACGGCGGTTAACAAAGCGATTTCGCTGTTTAGCTAATCTGCTGTAGACACTTGCTCGTCACGATCCTGTATTGTACTCCAATACTGCTTCACAACTGTGCGGGCTGGTAACGTCGAGTGGACGTGCGGTCTTTTTGAAAGCAGATGTTCTTGCGCTTGTTCAGGGTTCATGTCACGATAAGCCATCAGCCAACATAGGGCCACCGTCGCGCTGCGACCGCGACCAGCCTTGCAGTGTACATACACATTATGACCTTGTTCTACGTGCTGCTGAATGAACGCCACGCCACGTTGAATGCTTTCCAAAGATGGAGCAGTAAAGTCAATTGTCGGAACACGCAACTGCTCAATTCCAAAATGACTGTATTGTTTAACGGGACCACCATATTCATTGCACGTATTAACGACCGCCTGCACTCCGTCCTTAGACATCGCGGCCACATCAAACCAAAAAGGAAACGCGCCAACGATCACTTGGTCGTCAATAAAGTCCCACCAATGACGAATCCGCAACACCTTGCCGAGCAGCACATTCCAAGCCAACGTTGGAATGAAAATAATCCGTGCCCCTAGCCATTTCACTGCATTCATGCTGTTTTTAATACCTTTGATTATTCAGCGATTACATTGACCCCCTTACATCTCACGCAAAATGATAACACAGAAATAAAAATATCCATACACGTTCATCGGTTCTTTACACATTACCAGCCCTCGATTGATCCTAGTGTCTCACAGAATACGAACAAATGGATATCAGTGTTTCGTATCTGTGGGACAGTTATTATGATGACAGCATGTCAGCAAAACCAATTATCAGTGTCAGTGGCCTGCGAGGTATCGTCGGAGAGTGCCTAACGACCGAACTAATCCAAAACTACACCGCCGCCTACTTACGTTTCCTCGATGACGCACGGTTTTCTGGCCCGATCATTCTTAGCCGTGATGGTCGCAAAAGCGGTGAGGCCATACTTGAGCAAATAAAGTCCATCGTAGCCTCGGGCGGGCGCTGCAGCATCGACGGAGGCATCATGGCAACGCCTACCGTCGGTATACAAATTCGCGAGCAGCAAGCCGCCGGTGGCCTTCAAATCACAGCCAGTCATAACCCATCACCCTACAACGGCTTGAAACTCTATAGCCCCACTGGCCGTATCCTCAATCAAACCCAAGGTGATCAAGTCCTCAACTTTTTTCACTCGGGTCTGGCACCAAACGCAACACAAAACAATGAATCATTTGAGATCGACTCCACAACATTGCCGAACCCACATGCAATACACATTGAGAAACTACTCGCAACCGTCGATGCAGCAGCAATAAGAAAACAGAATTTCAAAGTATTACTCGATAGCAATCACGGCGCAGGATCCACTTTAGGCTTGCGCCTGTTAACTGAACTAGGATGTCAAACAGTCGCAATCGGTGACTTGCCCAACGGTCAATTTTCCCATCCACCTGAACCAACCGCTACCAATTTAGTCGACATTGCGTCACAAGTTCGAACGACAGGTTGCGACCTTGGATTTTGCCAAGACCCGGATGCAGATCGACTAGCACTTATTGACGAACAAGGGACTTATATTGGTGAAGAATACACGCTTGCACTTTGTCTAGAACAATGCCTCGCAAGTAATCCGGGCGACATCGTAATCAACTGCGCTACAAGCTCCATCAATCACCAAATAGCCGCTGCACACAACTGCCTTTGCCATGAATCCGCCGTAGGTGAAGCCAACGTCGTGGACAAAATGATCGCAACGAATGCGATTTTCGGAGGCGAAGGAAATGGAGGCCCAATCGACCCTCAGTTGGGATTTATTCGCGACAGTTTTGTTGGCATGGTCCGCGTATTAGATTTACTGGCGCGTCGTCAACAAACTCTGAGTGCCGCGACTGCTGTGCTACCGAAATGTCACATCCACAAAACCAGTGTCCATGTTGGTGACCATAATATGCAAGCGATACTAACATCCTTGCCGGATCAGTTTCCCACCGTTGCCGCCGATTTCACTGACGGCCTAAAGCTACGTTGGCCCGCGGGACAATGGCTACTGATTCGGCCAAGCAACACGGAACCTATTATCCGCGTCATCGCAGAAGCCAGCACACTTACAGCAGCTCAAGAGTTGTGTCAGCAGGCCACCACTGCAATCGAAAGCGACAACGGGTAGCCACACTCCTTCGCAATGTTTGTTACAAGAGTTTTAACAGGGTAACACTCGTTTAAACTCCAATTACCTCTTTGCCCATTAAGCCTTGCAACACTTCGGGAACAACAATCGTGCCATCGGCCTGCTGATGGTTTTCCATGACGGCAATCATCGCTCGGCTAATCGCGATTGCTGTGCCGTTGAGAGTATGCAAGAATTTAGTCCCTTTTTCACCTTTGACTTTATAACGAGCATTGAGTCGGCGAGCTTGGAAGTCCGTACAATTTGACGTACTGGTCACTTCGCCCCATGCACCACCGTCGCCGCGTCCAGGCATCCACGCTTCGAGATCATATTTTCGATAAGCGGGACCGCCTAAGTCTCCGGTAGCCGTATCAACCACTCGATATGGAATTCCCAAACTGTCAAAAATTTCGCATTCAATCTGACAAAACTGTTCCAGCATGTCACTGCTTTGTTCCGGCAGCGTAAAAGCAAACATCTCAATCTTCGTAAACTGATGGACACGATATAGCCCGCGGGTAGCTCGGCCCGCGGCCCCAGCCTCTGTGCGGAAACAATGACTGATTCCGCACACCTTCATCGGCAACGATTCGCTGTCAACGGTTTGTCCTGCCATCATTCCGCCAAGCGGTATTTCTGCTGTCGCCACCAAATTAAGGTTGGAGTTTTCAATGCTATAAATTTGAGTCTCTGGTCCCCGCGGAATATAACCCGTGCCATGCAAAATCTCGGAATAGGCTAGGTCCGGAGTAATTACAGGCGTAAAACCATTTTTCACTAAATAGTTTACAGCGTATTGCTGCAAAGCAAGTTCCAACAACACTCCGTCATTTCTTAAGAAGTAAAATCCATGACCGGCAATACGAGCGCCTGCTTCAAAATCGATCATGTCATGTTTATCGCCCAACTCAACATGATCCAAAATATCAAAGTCCAACTTGGCTGGTTCATACTGGCCACGACGAATTTCTAGGTTTGATTTATCATCTTCACCAATCGGTGCTGCCGGATGCGTCATATTGGGTATTTGTGACTGCAATTCTACGATTTGACTCTCTAAAGCGTCATGAGCACCCTGGCAATCATCTTTCGCTGACCGCAAATCCCGACCTGCGGCCTTACGCTGCTCACGTTCTTCATCAGAACTAGCCTGCCCAATGGTCTTTGAAACTTCATTGGCTTGGCGGTTAAGCGACTCAACCTCTATCAATAATTTCCGCCGCTGCATCTCGAACTCCACCAACAACGATACATCCGCGGTGGCTCCCCGCAGTTCGCAATTTTTAGCTACGTCCGCAGCATTTTCTACAATGAATTTTCGATCAAGCATCAATCACTCTTCCCTTACTCTCTTACTCTTGCGGTTTTGTATTTATCGTTAGTGAAACGGCTAAATTCCACAACGATTCTATTCGACCGCTCTTTTTATTTTGCTGATTTCTTGCCACAAACTCGCACTAGCTTTAGTCCCACGGTAAAAATCTTCTAGCGAAAATTTTTCGTTAGGCCCGTGAGTATTATCATCGTCCAATCCCCACCCTAACAATAACGTATCGACTCCCAGTAATTCACGTAAGACTGTGACGACCGGAATCGAGCCGCCTTCACGAATAAATACCGGTGCGACGCCAAACCCTTGCTCGATTGCACTAGCGGCAGCGGCCATATAAGGACTATCTAAATCGACTACCACACCGGGTGCTCCATGATGATGCTTGACTTCCATGCGAATTCCATCCGGCACTAAATCCTGCAACATTTTTTCAATCGCTGCACCAATTTTTTCGGGATCTTGGTTCGGAACCAAACGGCAACTAAACTTAGCGCCACTCTTTCCTGGCAATACAGTCTTGGCTCCTTCGCCTTGATAGCCACCCCAGATTCCATTGATATCCAACGTTGGTCGCGCCCAGCGACGTTCAAGGGTTGTGTAACCAACTTCACCGTGTACCGTGTCCACGCCGACCTTATCCTTGAACTGCTGCTCATCAAACGGCAAGGCTGCAAACTGGTCTCTTTCACGCTGTTCTAACTCAACAACATCGTCATAAAATCCCGGAATTTGAATCCGTCCCTGATCGTCCACAAGTACACCGAGCATCTGAGTCAACGCGTTAAGTGGATTGTAAACTGACCCACCAAAGGTTCCAGAATGTAAATCTTGTTTGGGACCTTCCAAGAACACTTCGAAATAGACGATCCCTTTTAAACCGTACGTTATCGCCGGCTGATTTTTTGCGAACTGGCTAGTATCGCTAATAACCGCTATGTCACAACCTAAACGATCACGGTACTGCTCCAGAAACGGCTCCAGGTTGGAACTGCCACATTCCTCTTCACCTTCAATCACATATTTTATTTGAACTGGCAACGACCCTGCGGTATCCATCCACGCTTGGGCACTCTTGATGTGAGTCAACATTTGGCCCTTGTCGTCGGTAGCGCCACGCGCTACGACATTGCCCTCACGAACCACTGGTTCAAAAGGTGGGGAGATCCATTCGTCCAGTGGATCCGGGGGTTGAACATCGTAATGACCGTAAACCAAAACAATTGGGGCTCCTGCGACAGGGGGCGTCTCCGCATAAACAATCGGATGCCCTTTCGTCTCAATAACCTCAGTTATAAAACCCATCGATTGAAATTGATCCGCTACCCAATTTCCAGCTTTGGCCACTTCAGCTGCATATTGACTATCCGTACTGACGCTCGCCATCCTTAGCAACTCGAACAATTCGTTCTCGTTCCGATCGCGATGCTCAGTCAAATATTGTTCTATTTCCTGCATAGCCATTTCCTCTTATCTTTTTGTGTGGTCACAGCAAACTTGTATCCCTAGTGGCAGACGAATCCTATTTGATGCCAGTGATTTAGCGGAGGATATTACAAGTATTCCCGTTGTCTGAAACGTACAATATAATAACTTCGCTAAGTCTCGGCTATTGTAGCTTGCCACAATCCCCATTTTCCTACAGTCGTTTTTCAATCCATGCCGAACACTGCCACTACAACCGCCCCAACAACCGACACGCGGCCCAAGCAACAGCCACGCTACAATGTCATCTTGTGGAATGATGAAGACCACACGTTTAATTATGTCATTGATATGCTACAAGAACTGTTTGGATTTCCTCCAGAAAAGGGCTTTACGATTGCCATTAAAGTGGACGAAAATGGAAAAGCTGTCTGCCTAACAACAACGCTCGAACATGCCGAGTTGAAACGAGATCAAATCCATGCCTTTGGGAATGATCACTCCGTCTCACAATGTCAAGGTTCCATGTCAGCCACTATCGAACCAATAGAATAATCAACGACGGCAAAATATCATGTCTGGAAAACTCAAAACTCTGACCCTCGGATGCAAACTCAATCAGTACGAGACTCAGTATATCCGCGAGGGTTTGGAACTCGTCGGGTACAACGAGGTTCCGCGGGAAGAGCCTGCGGAACTGTGCATCGTAAACACATGCACCGTCACCAACGAAGGCGATTCCAAGAGCCGCAAAGCCATTCGCCAATTAGCTCGTGAAAATCCAGATGCTAGAATCGTCGTCATGGGATGTTACGCCACTCGCGCGCCAGAAGAAGTGCACGCACTTCCTAACGTTGTCGAAGTAGTAACCGACAAACGTGAACTACCGGATATCTTAGGGCGATTTGGAGTGATTGATATTCCGACGGGAATCTCAAACTTTGGCAATCGCCATCGCGCTTATATCAAAATACAAGACGGATGTTTATTGCGCTGTAGTTACTGCATTATTCCCCATGTACGCCCAGAACTCACCAGTCGTCCGATCGACCATATTCTCGATGAAGCTCGACGACTCATTGATAATGGCTACGGTGAACTGGTGTTAACCGGAGTACATATTGGGCATTACGGGGTCGATTGGAATTTTGGTAAACCACGCGAGCAATGGATTCGACTGGCTGATCTCACGCGCCAAATCGCGATGCTGCCTGGAGATTTTCGGATTCGTATTTCCAGCATTGAAGCAACCGAAGTTACCCGTGAGCTGATCGCTGTTCTAGACGAACATGCCGCCAAAATAGTTCCTCATTTACATATTTGTCTGCAAAGTGGATCAGATGCGGTACTGCGCAGAATGCGTCGACGTTGGAGTACTCAGGCATTTTTACAACGTTGTAATCTCGTACGTGACACTCTCGATAACCCAGCCATTACCACCGACATCATCACAGGGTTTCCAGGTGAAACAGATGCTGAATTTAACGAGGGGCTCGCAACCATTCGGGCCGCCGCTTTCTCTAAAATCCACGTGTTTCCCTTCTCCGCTCGAAAAGGAACTCCCGCAGCCGACATGGACAATCAATTACCAAAATCACTCAAAAAACAACGCGGACGTGAAATTGCAATGCTGGGTGAAGAGTTACAAAGGGCTTACTATCAGAGTCTAGTAGGTAAAAAGCTTGAAGTGCTAGTCGAAGCGGAAGATCGTGACAAACCACAACACTATGTGGGTACTTCCTGTCGGTATGCCCCAGTTGAGTTTCCGTGGACGCCAGAGCTATCAAGTCAGGCACAACAGACGAGAAACAATCCAATCGGACAACTCATTGAAGTGACTGCCACAGCGACGGCAGATGACCGAATCTGCGCTACAGTCATTACTTCGTAGGCATTTGTGGCATTCTCGCAGTTCGTCAGACGAACGCAAACAGACTCTAAAAACGGCTAAGAAAACTCGAACCAATGCTACGCTTGGGCACAAACGCAGGACGAGGTTGAATGTCAAACGGAATCCCATTCAATGCCCGTGGTCGGAAACTGGCCTGACTGCTGTTGTTGATCGGCACGCGTTGGGCTTTGTAAATACTCATAATTTTGTAAACAGTAGGATCAAATTGAAACTTGCCATCCAGTTGACGTACACCAACGCGGTCAAAACTACCCACGGTAACGATACTTTCATTGCGGTCGTGGAATTCATAAGCTTCGATGTTCTGTTTACGTAAAGCGGAAACTAAAAGATGCGCATTCTCGGCAGCTTCAACGAGAGCATTTGATACCTTGGCATCCTTGTCATATCCTTTTTCAATGTCGTAAACGACTTTACCCCGAAACGTTGCCACCTGAACCGTATATTTCCCTGGGTTATCCAGCAAACTATATTCCACTCCGTCATTCAATCGTTCGACAAACGGATCGAGTGCATTCTGAGTAAAGTACTCAGCCGGAATTGTTGGATTACGCGTAATAAATGCGCGACCCATGGAACCACGCGCGTGACGCTCTGGGTTCAAATTCAATTTGTTCTGAATACGCCGTAATCCCGCATACACTTGATTCGTCCCTTCGTCTTTTGCTCGATCGAGCACTTGGGGTCGCAAGTATTTTATTTTTTCGAGCAAGGCTTGGGCATCGTCGGATTTAACCGATTCAAAATTACCCACCATGACGGCAACTTCGTTAAAACGGTGTCCCTTGTTGTAAACCATCGCCTTGGGCTGACCGTATTTATCTACCCCGCGCCCTTCAACACGATCTGTGTAGTCATAGGTTTTACGATGCGTGAACGCTTCTAACTTATGCTCGCGACGCAACTCTAACACTAATTGACGAGCCTGCTGTTCGGCGCCTTCACCGTGAAACGATGTAGCTAACACCATCCAAGGCCCCTGCTTGTCCGTGACACCATAGTCCACATTCGGGTTCGCATCGACCTTCTTGAATGGGAAAAAAATATGATCAAATGGCGATTCGGCGTGGATCTGCGATTCAAATATCGGGCTTGATAACCAGCTGATAGTGATCGCTAACAAAACTAATTTTATTTTCATGCAGGCACCTAATGGGTTTACATCAGTCGAATAAGAGGTTGTAGATATGGCAGTTTTGCGATGGGCAGATTAACAAACTGACACTAAAACCGAAAGACCGATTTACAACTCGCCCGCGGCGAGCAACACCTTGATATCAGGCACAACCTTACGCATCGCCCGTGAACGGTGACTTATTACAGACTTAATTGTCGATCCCATTTCGCCAAACGTACGGTGGTATTCAGCAATCTCAAACAACGGATCATACCCAAAGCCGTTGCTGCCGGAGGGGCTAAAGCGAATACGTCCATAGCAAACTTCTTCACAGCTAATCCGAATCTTGCCAGTCGGGTCTGAAATCGCCATGTGGCAGGTATAAAAGGCAAGCCGCTGGGCCAAGGGCAAGTCACCCAATTCCGCCAGCAATTTCTCGTTATTCGATTCGTCAGTAGCCGCTTGACCTTCTTTTTCACTGTAGCGAGCAGAATAGACCCCTGGTGCATTTCCCAAAGGTACGACCGATAAACCACTATCTTCTCCTAGCACCCACTGGCCTAAATGCTGCGCTTGTTCAGTCGCCTTGAGTGCCGCGTTTTCAGAAAATGTCGCCCCCGTTTCTTCGACCTCTAGTGCAGCTGGGAACTCATCAAGAGTCCGTATCGCAAGTCCGATTGGAGCTAACAATAATTCAAGCTCTAATCTCTTCTTTTGGTTGTGCGTACCTAATACCAATACGTGATCCGTCATTTTCGCCCTACTTGTCTGTCGCGCATCCACTGCCTAAATGATATATGAGCTGCCACGCTTTTCAGCATATTAATGGGTTGGCCCTGTAGGTGGACCGCTGAGGTAATAATGCAAAGCGGCAATTAACGATTCTAAATCATCCGCATTAACCGTTATATAAAACGATTGTAATATACTTTGTATCGATGCTGCTCGGTCAAAGAACACTTGTACACCGCGACTGTCTTGACTAATTCGACGAATCGTCGTCCAGCCAAGTTGACGTTGCCGACCAAGGACACTCCGAGTAATTCCGGCAGGGCCAATGCTATATTGCAGCGGAATCCACAAACGCCAAGATACACTCACTAGCGCTAGCAAAACGACACTAGCTACTAGCAGATTAGTCGTCAGTGAGTACACGACACACGCCCCCAGAAAATAACTCAACAGAATAGCCCACGTTTTTTTCCAGTGAAATTTCAACGGCCAACAAACAACATGAACTTCGGGTCGACTGGCAAGCGCCGAAGTTGAACCGATCGACGACCCTCGAGGAAGACCCGTCTGAATATAGGTCTTTGTCCTCTCTGCATCTGAACTCGATTGTGGGTGAGTTTGTGCCGGCGACTGTGGGGAAATTTCTTGCTTAGATTCCATCAATCAATGCTCCCCCTTTTGCTGTAGAGTATTACCAGCAGAGTGCACGGACTGCATATCCTCTGTAGCTCGAAATTCAGCGGCTAATGTCACGGGCCCCTGTGTCGAACCCCAAACGACTCCGCAAAATAAGCACATCGTAACTCCATAAATTAAAGTGGTGAACAACAGTATCGCGGCCAAACATATGCCAAAGTGATCTTCGAGTAACCGCTGAGGGTTTAAAGTTCCTCGTAAACTGGGCGCCGGTTGATTCGTAGACGAAGCCTGTTGCCGCTGCTTCGTCCAATCATCCCAACCCGCTTGCTGCAACTCACGTTGATTGCCTGAGGCGTTCAGGATTTGACTGCGGGAATCCAGCATTTTAAAGACAATTCCAACCATCAATAGCATGTATACAAAGCCCCAAAGTGCAATTACCCAGCGTTTAGTTTTTTGTGGTCTCTCCGACATTAAACAACCACTTCTGCTGAGTTTAACTTTGGTGGGGCACTTTTATCAACATCGTCGTCTTCGTACAACAAACAAGAAACTTGGTGGTCTGTCAGGGATAATTGTGGCATCGTAGAGGCACAATGCCCGAGAACCTGAGGGCAACGATCTGCGAAGGAGCAGCCAACGTATTCAATGTCTGGTGAAGGGACTTCGCCTGTCAGTGCAATTCGATTTGCGCGCACATCAACCGTCGGATCGGGGACAGGTGCAGCTGAAAGTAACGCCGTCGTATAGGGATGTTGTGGGGAATCATAGAGTTCCTTCGAATCCGCTAACTCAACAATTTTACCGAGATACATGACTCCTACGCGATGTGCAATATGCCGTACCACTGCTAGATCATGGGCAATGAACACATAGGAAACACCAAGCTTTTGCTGTAAATCCATTAACAGATTAATGACCTGAGCTTGAATCGAAACAATTAACCTAGGTTGAACCGCTAAGGCTCGAGCAATTCCAATACGTTGTCGTTGTCCACCGGAAAATTCGTGCGGGTAGCGATTCATGTACTGGGGGTTTACCCCCACAAGTTCCATCAAACGAACAACCTCTAAACGACGTCCTGATTCATCACCAAATAATTTATAGTTTTTCATCGGTTCACGAATGATATTACCCACCATCATACGTGGATTGAGCGAAGCAAATGGATCTTGAAAAACCATTTGTGCAGTCAGGCGGTGAGGTATCATTGCCCGATCCGACAAGTTATCAATACGGGTGCCGTTAAGGTGAATCGTCCCTTCCACCTTGGCACGGTGAATCAAGTTTAGGATGGCTCTTGCCGTCGTTGATTTACCACACCCCGACTCGCCAACTAGGCCCAGAGTTTCACCTTTCTGAACATCAAAATTAATACCATCGACCGCGCGAATCCAACGCTGAGGTTGACCAAATTTACGCTTACTCGGAAAGTGTACTTTGAGATTATTGACACTTAGAATTGTGTTCTCGGAATTAGGCATGGGGCAACTCCTCAGGGCCTGTTAACCCTGTCTGCTGGATTTGATCTGCATGGATACACGCAAAGAGGTGAGACCCTGGGGATGCGGTACCGCTGCTGACAAGCTCAGGCACAGCTGCTGAACACTCGTCAGTTTTCCATTGGCAGCGGGGCGCAAATGCGCAGCCTGCTGGTAGATTCATCATATCCGGTGGCTGCCCCTCGATCGCTTGCAACCGTGTTTGCTGCGGCTGATCCCATCGTGGAGCTGATTGTAACAGCCCCAAAGTGTAAGGATGACGCGCGGATGCGAATAGCGTCTTGGTGTCGGTCTGTTCTACTTTGCGACCACCATACATCACCATGACCCGGTCGCAAATACTAGCAACCACACCTAAATCATGCGTGATAAAAATAATCGCCATCCCAAGTCTGTCCTGCATCGTTTTTAGCAAATCTAGGATTTGTGCTTGAATCGTAACATCCAATGCCGTAGTTGGTTCATCAGCAATGAGAATATCTGGCTCACACGACAACGCCATCGCGATCATCACCCGTTGACGCATACCGCCACTGAACTGGTGCGGGTATTCAGTGATCCTGTTCGCCGCCGCCGGAATACCTACTAACTCCAACAACTCCACAGCGTGAACAATCGCTTGATTACGAGTATGCCCGAGGTGTAACATACTGACTTCAATCAATTGATCCTGTATCGTCAAAAATGGATTGAGGGCCGTCATCGGATCTTGAAAAATCATCGCAATGCGTTTCCCGCGAATCGTCTGAAATTGTCGGTGTGACAATTTCAATAAATCCTGTTCACCAAACAGGGCTTCTCCATTTATCACGCGACCCGGTGGCTGTGGAATCAATCCTAACACGGTCAAATTAGTTACCGATTTGCCCGAACCTGATTCCCCCACAATCCCTAAGGTCTCCCCTGGATACAGATCAAAACTAATGTCGTTAACTGCGCGGACAATACCGTCGTCCGTCACAAATTCGACTTCTAGGTTTTTCACTTGTAGTATGGGTTGACCCATATCACAGCTGGATAACTAGTTGACTTACTTTTAACGAATCGTCGCAACTAACGGTTCTTTAACTTGGGATCCAATGCATCACGAACTCCGTCACCGAGGAAATTCAAGGAAAACAACGTTAACGCTAAGGCGAGTCCGGAGAATATAATCATCCACCAATAGATTCGAATCGGAGTGATCACCTGAATCCCTTCGTTTACTAACATCCCCCATGAGATATCAGGCGCTTGCACCCCCATCCCCAAGAAAGACAGAAACGCCTCAAAACGAATCACCGCTGGAATCGTTAGCGTCAAATAAACAATCACAATCCCCATCACGTTAGGAACCAGATGCTTAAAAATAATCCCCCACTGGCTCGTACCAATTGTCTTGGCAGCATCTACAAACTGCTCGTTTTTCAAAGACAACACTTGCCCACGGACAACCCGTGCCATCGTCAACCAATAGATCGCACCGATCATCAAAAAGAACACTGTGATTTGGTTAATTCCGTATTCATTTAAAGTATCGCGAACTTTGGGCGCTGATAAAAATGACATGATAAATATGACAATGAAAATGAAAGGAATCGAATAGGCAACGTCAATAATTCGCATCATGATGTTGTCAATGCGGCCACCAAAATAACCCGAGATTGCCCCATAACTAACACCAATCAGCAGTGAAACCAGTGTAGCGATTAAGCCACAGGCAAGTGATACTCGCGAACCCCAACAAACACGTGACAAAACATCTCGGCCAAGTTTGTCTGTACCGCAAATAGAGGGAATGCAATAATCACCAAAAATAAAAATTCGAAATTTAATCATTGTCTGAGATATAAAGCCTGGGTCATTCCAATAGACATTAATCGGATGGCGAGCCTCTAAGCCTTCAATTTCCGCTTGCAATGCAGGCCGTTGGTCATCCAACGTGCTCATTTCTATGAGTGTTTGTCGCTTCGAAGCGAGCGTCTCGTTGTAGTCCACAATGTCCAATTTGTATGTCTTAAATTCAGGTGATAATAATTCACGTTGTTTAACATCCTGGAAAATTGGTGACTGCAGTGGCAAAGCCGGAGTGATGATTGCCAACACAACAATAACCACTAGTGTCCACAATGAAAGCATCGACACACGATTACGCTTTAGACGCTTCCACCCATCGGACCACAGCGACACGCCCTGTTGCGATTGTGCGACTGACATCACTTCCGCTAACCGCTGCAACTCCGTCCGCTTAGACGATTTGTCCGGTTGCTCATCAGTTGTGGGGATTGGTGTTGGATTCATAAAAAGTGTTTATTCGGGCAAGCGTGTACTCGTGTTAGTTACTGTATTAGGTTTTTCTTGAAATTATGTCTCGGCTAATCCATCAATTATTCCAACACCACGCGGGGATCAATGATGGAATAGGATAAGTCAACAAGTGTGTTCATGACGTAGAGTAATACGGTGTACGTCAACAAAGCCCCCATCCCTAAAGTAAAATCCCGCTGCAGAGCGGCTTCGATGAAATGGCTTCCCATACCTGGGATCGCAAAGATCTTTTCCAGTACTAAAGACCCCGTTAAGATGCCAGCACAAGCCGGTCCTAAATAGGAGACCACGGGTAAAATGGAACCACGTAATGCATGACGCAAGATAACCGTCCGAGTGCTGAGTCCTTTGGCATAAGCTGTCCGTATATAATCGTTGCTCAATATTTCCAGCATCCCAGTTCTTGTGAGACGAGCGATATAGCCAGCGAACGGAGCCCCTAAGCACATGGCAGGTAGTACAATCTGCTTCAGCTCGCCCCAACCAGCCGCTGGGAAAAATTGGAAGTAAAATACGAACAGGACAATCGCCATAGACGCGAGCACAAAACTGGGGATGGCGATTCCTAAAGTCGCTAATAGCATGAACGAAAAATCGTAAATGCTCGTTCGGCGTACAGCCGAAACCACACCAGCGGTCATCCCCAACAAAAGTGCAAAAGTCATTCCTAAAATGCCCAACGCAGCGGAAACCGGAAACCCTTGTGCCAACACTTCATTAACCGTGAAGTCTTGCAGTTTGTAGCTTGGGCCAAAATCAAAGCAAATTGTATTCCACAAATGCGTTGTGTATTGCACAAATAATGGATCATCTAAATTGTAACGCTGCTCTAATTGGGCTCGTACTGATTCGGACAAAACACGTTCACCGTTTAAGGGGCCACCTGGAATGGCTCGCATCAAGAAAAAAGATAACGTAAACACGACCCAAACCGTGATCAACATCCAGCCCAAACGTTTCAATAAAAACACCAATAACTGCATTAGTTTGTGTCCTCGCTTATCGCATCATGCGTTGCCGATCCTTCGCGGCGAATCTTAATTAAGTGCAATGGATGGATATCCTGTAAATTAGCGTAAAACCCTTGAATATTCGGCTGTACCATGTTTTTGGAAACGTAAAAATAAATCGGCATGATGGCCTGTTCTTCCATTAAAATCGTCTCCGCTTCAACAAACAACTGCATTCTTGCCGCCGGATCCGCTTCACGCTTGGCCATTTTAATATTGTTATCATATTTCACATTACCCCAGCTTGTTTGATTGTTGGGACCATCGGTAACGAACATGTCCAAAAATGTATTAGGATCTGGATAGTCGCCGATCCAGCCCGATCGCGCTACCATATAATCGCCAGTTTGCAATGCATCCAAATACGAACCCCATTCCAAGTTTCTCAGGACGACGTTAATTCCTAGATTCTTTTTCCAATCCTGCTGAATAACCTCGGCAATATCTCGATGACTGTCCGCGGTGTTGTACAGAATCTCTATCTGCGGCAAACCTTTACCGTTGGGGTGGCCAGCCTCTGCAAGTAATTCACGGGCTCGTTTCACATTCTGCCTACTTCCCTGATAACCTTGGTACCCATTCATTCCGGGCGGTACAAAGCTATCCGCTGGAGTTTGCCCCCCTTTGACGACATTGTCGACGATCGAGCGTTTGTCAATTGCCAGGTTGAGAGCGCGACGAACTAAGGGGTCATTAAGCGGAGGCTTGGCAGTGTTGATTCGATAAAAGTACGATGCGAGAAACGGAGTCGAAACGAAATCATCCCGTTTTTTCAAGATGGGAAGCATCGCATTTGGTGGAGTTGTGTCCCAGTCGAGTTGACCTGTTAAATACATGTTGAGACTTGTTGTTTCAGATTGAATCGACATTACATCGATACTTTCTAATTCAACTTCTGCAGCGTTCCAGTACTGTTCGTTTTTTATCAAGCGAATGCGATCACGAATACGTCGTTCTTTGAGACGAAAGGGACCGTTGGTCACAATATGCTCGGCTTTAGTAAACCTTCGTGCACCGTACTGTTCAACACAACCACGGTGCACTGGGTGCAGCGGATAGAACGCTACCAACTCGGGAAAGAATGCTGTCGCACTGTTCAGAGTGACCTCTAAATCCTGAGGCGATAACACTTGGATTCCCACTTCGTTGAAATCGTAAAGAACGTGTTGGCAAGGTTGAATGTCGGTTAATGGAAAATCACCCGTGTAGGTTTGCTTCAGCTCGTCTATACCGGCCAGCGAACCGTCCGCGGAAACAGCGTAGGCGATAGTTTCCTTTGCTGACGTGTTGCCCGACTCGTTTTGAAACTCAACAATAAAAATTGCTTTGCCCGAAATTGCTGCGACGTCGTCTGCCACGTCAGTTTTTGCGGTGTCTTCAGTAGGCAGTGGTAATATCAACTCCCGCAAAATACCTCGGCGAATCGTACCACGGGGAAATAACTCCGGAGTTTCGCGATCAGCCAACTCGACCTCAACCTTATCGCCCACGGCTAACTGAACCGCATTAAACTTCTCAGCTCCACGAACATAAAACAACTGATAATTGTACTCCGAGGCAGTCTCTGGGTGCAGGAACCGCATCCACGACCAAGCGAAATCAGTAGCGGTGACTGGATCTCCGTTGGTCCACCGCGCGTCTTCACGGATGTGGAAACGATAAACGGTACCGTCAGCGTGTACTGTAAAGCGGTCCGCCATGCCGCGCGCAACCGGTTTCATCGGAATTCGTCCCAACTCATCAGGCCCACCCGCTGGCATCGATCGCAATAAGCCCTCGAACAATGCATTAATAACGCGGCCTTCAGGACTTCCTGTGGCTTGCGCTGGATCCATCGTCTTGATTTCTGCGCCGTTATTAAACACGAAATCAGCGCGCGGCAAAGTTCCCATACTGACTGCCCAAACGACAGCCCCTAACAATGCGAGTAGAATTAATAGTGGAAAAAACTTGCGTACCAACTTTGATACCCATCTTCTAAAAATGTTTGATCGAACGCTTATCAATAGCGGGCATTAAATAACAATCATGTTACAGCACCTCAGCAACAATGCAATCGATACAAACGTGCTTCTTTTGCAGGTTCAAAGTTACGGTTATTTTTGCTTGATTATGACTGATTATGGTTGCCTACGGTTAAATTCGACCAATTTTGAATTTCTTTCAAAAATTCGGCCCAAATCATGTCGGCTTTGTTATTCGCTTCGGGAGTAACCATATAGAGAATATTACAAACATTGCGACATGTTGCCGTCTGTTCATTGCTATATCACGAGAATTTGGTGTTTATCTACTTTTTTAGCGCCCTAATGCATCCCATTTTAACGCCTAACATCATAGGCAACATAATTACGATTTTGCAGACCTAAGCCCACAGAACGAGCCCTATATAGCACCCACTTATGATTGATTCTCCACAACAAGTGCCCGATATGAATGCTTTGACAAGCGTTAATGACCTCGCAACAAACCAGCAGGAAGTTGAGAAACACGAGCATTTAAAGGAGACCGTTTCTTCAAACCCACCAGCGCATCCGGTACCAACCGTCTCCAATTTGGGCGACGACTTCGCACAACAACTTGTACCTGCATTTAAAGTCTTGTCGGACATCACTCGATTGCGTATCTTCCTACTGTTAATGGAATACAAAGAAATAAACGTCCGCGACCTCTGTAAAACACTCAAAAAAAATCAACCAACGATCAGTCATCATTTGTCGTTGATGCGCAAAATCAATTTCGTGACGGCCCGTGTCGACGGGAAAACTCATTACTATCGCATTATTCCCGAACAGATTGAAAAAGTGATCGCTCACATTTTCAAAACCAACGTCGGCAATGCTAGCTATCTGCAATTCCCAAAATTCCAAGTCGAGTATCATCCACGCGACAAGGGCATTCTACCGCAGGAACACGCTGCGACGACCAAGCAAAAACCAAGTCTCCGCGACACAATCTAGCATTAATGTTCACCTGTGGATTAATTAGTAGTCTAAGTTTACCGACCGCTGGCGAATGTCAATTCGTGATTCAAAACGACCAACTGACTAAAACCATCATCACCCAGATTGCCCTACCAACTAGCTCGGAAATTGGCGGCAATATTCATAGAGTGCCATGCTAGCGGCGGTTGCAGCGTTATACGAAAACGGTTCTCCCCATACAGGGATCTCGATCGTCTGATCTAATATTTCAAGCACATCATCGGCAATGCCTTTGCGTTCATGGCCAATAATCAAAATGCACTTAGCGGAGAATTTGAACTGATGGATATTTTGTGAATTGGTTGTTTGTTCGAGGCCTATCAGCGGATAACCTGCACGTTGCAATTTTTGCAAAACCGGACGCAGACTGCGATGCACCTCAAAGGACATCTGTTGCTCCCCACCACGCGATATTTTGGAATCGATCTTTACGTTTCCGCAAGCAATAAATCGAGTGACTCCACAACAAGCAGCAGCTCGTACCATCCGTGATACATTGATGTGGCTCTGCATTTCCGGACAGGCAATGATCAACTCCCGCGGCTCTCGTAATGACGTTACCGGTTTGTGACGCTGGTGAACAAATTCCGACATAACAACCCTCCACGCACACAAATTATGGGTTTTTAAAGAAAAAGCCGCCATAGTACAAACATACTATGGCGGCTAGTAACTACCCCGCTAGGATTTGAACCTAGAATATGGGTACCAAAAACCCAGGTGTTACCATTACACTACGGGGTATCTTATCCAATAGCCCATATTATATACCCAAAAAACCGATTCACGACCAGCAGAGTATCGCATGCAATTCATAGAAATGGGACTTTTTTCCAGTCAAGGTATTCAAGCAAGACATCCGCAATAGCCCCACTAACGATTGACAACCGTAAAAGCGAGTTGTTCCAACTCCATCGCGAGGTCCACTCCGATCACTCGTACATTGTCTGGGACGTTAATGGTAACCGGCGCGAAATTCAAAATGCCTTCGACTCCGATTTCCACAACTTCGTCGGCAATCGATTGAGCCACTTGAGACGGCACAGCGATCGCGGCTAAACGAATCTTGTGCTCCCGTGCTATCGTGCTTAATTGGTCCATACTATAAACCGGCACGCCTTCAATCCGAGTACCAATTGAATTTGGGTCGACATCAAACGCCGCAACAAATCGAAACCCTTGTTGGTTAAAGCCCTTGTAACGCAACAAAGCGCGACCAAGATTACCAATACCAACGAGAGCGACATTCCAAGTCGAATCGGTTCCCATGATGCGTTTGATCGCAAAAACCAACTCTTGACATTTGTAGCCAATGCCCGGATGCCCAAATTGTCCAAAATGGGCGAGGTCCTTACGAACTTGAGCTCCGTTGCGTCCCAATAGTTTTCCTAACTCCGTACTATTGGTTGTTTCATTCCCATCACGTAGTAAATGCTGAGCTTCACGGAGGTATAAACTCAAACGACCCATGACGGCGCGCGGCACCGCAGGGTCTCCGTCTGCATTAAAAAGCTGAGTTTTTTTGTCCGTCATTAAAACAAACCTACCGCATAAAGCTCTCGTACTGAACAACCAAAAACAACAGCCTAAAGAAAAACCGTAAGACCGCATCATACTATTAATTACGATCCAAGGTGACTTAGAAACCAATGATTGCGTTCACGGGTGTCCGTCAGAGTCTTAATACATAGATTAATCTGTACTAATTGCCTCGATTGGCAAGACGATGCTAAATACCCCACAAGGGGTAAACAACACCTTACAGTACTGACAATCGATACCACCGGACACTATATCAGTCTGTTTTTGCCACTCCACCCTTTTTGCTTAAACTACCTATCTTTTATAGGTAACTATTGATGTAGCTAGTGGTAGATAGACCAATCTACCCTCAAGGCGGCTATTTTTATTATCCGATAATAAAGATAAGCGTCGACTCTAGTGCCAGCCAGTAGGAATTGGGCCTCCAAACTTCAACTCAATCACGCATTGAGCCGGTTTGGGTCACTTGATGGAACAAGGTCGATCGCAGAGTTCTTACCACTGTATTTGGTAAGAACTCTTAATAACTATGATGCGAGTTGTATTGAAATCCATTTTTTGAAATTTGAATTTTCGAAAGAGTACCCCCTACTATGAATACCCGATGGAGTGTGTCCACCGTTGCAGTCATTCTTTGCATGCTGCTTTCCAACACAGCCACAGCTGGATATTTAGGTCTAGCTAGTTATCGCAATTGCGGGATTGCGGAACCAGCCACGTTTGTTGAGGCTCAACCCCTTACACAGACGATTATGCGTACTCGACGACGAGTCGTTATGGAACAGCAACAGGTCACGTGCTACAAAACGATCTACAACAAAATCGTTGACAATAAAGAGGTGGAGTGCGTAAAGTACATCACCGAGTCCAAACTAAAAGACGTTAACTACACAGTCCGCCGACCCGTGTACGAAACAAAATATCGAACGGTGAACTACACAACTTCGAAACCTGTGTGGGAAACCAAAACGCGGACGATCAACCACACGGTTCGCAAACCAGTTTGGGAAACTCATACTAAGACTTTTACCTACAATGTGTTTAAGCCTGTCTGGGAAACCAAGTCTCGCACGATCGACTACACCGTTTCCAAACCAGTATACGAATCTAAAGTTCGCACCATTAGCTACAATGTAACGCGACCGGTATGGGAAACGAAGTCTCGCACTACCAACTACACAATCCACAAACCTGTGTGGGAAACCAAAACCCGTGTAATTAACTACACCGTGCGTAAGCCCGTGCAGGAAACCAAAATGCGAACGGTTTCCAACGTGATCCGCAAACCTGTGCACTACACAAAAACGATTCAAATCAAAACGGGGCACTGGGAAACTGAAATCACAGAATGCCCTGGACCTGTCCGTCGCCGCGTTGTACGCACTCCTGGCTGTTGGACTTGGGATCCCTGCGCTTGTCGACGAATTTATATTCCCGGCGAATGTCATGTCGTCGAAACCCAATGTCCACCACGTCAAATTTCCAAACGCACCTGGGTTCCAGAAATCACAACGCAAGAAGTCCCTTGTGTCAAATACGTTCATGAAACGGTAACTAAACAGATTCCTTATACAGTTTGCCGCTGGGTCAATGAAGCGAAACAACGCACTTGCACTTACCGAGTGTGCAAAATGGTACCGGAAACAAAAAGCAAAACTAGTACTTATCGAGTTTGTCGGATGGTGACAGAAACCAAAACAAAGCAAATACCTTATACGGTTTGTCGAATTGTGAAAGAAGCGAAACAACGCACTGAGACGTACAACGTTTGCCGCATGGTTCGCGAACAGAAGGTGCGACATTGCAACTACAAAGTGCTGCGGATTGTATCGGAAACCGTCACTCGACAACAAACCTATCGCGTTTGTCGCATGGTTAAAGAAGCCAAGACCAAGCAAGTACCTTATCAGACTTGTCGCTACGTCACGGAAACTAAAACCAAACAGGTTCCCTACACTGTTCGCAAGCCGATCACTTATACCAAAGTTGTGCAAACATGCAAAACTGTTCCAACGCAAGTGCCATACACAGTCACACGCTGTGTACCACGTATTGTCTGTGAACAAGTGCCGGTCACAATTTGTGTACCCAACCCTTGCAGTCTACTGAGACGCCGTTTTATCCTCGATTGCTGTAACTAAAACTCGGTCGTGGGCAGGCGAACCAGTCGACATGGTCTATTCCGCTGACTCAAATTCTTTATCTAGCCGCATGATGTACAGCAACGCAATGTAGTCGTACAGTCCATGCGCAACCACAGCGGGCAATAGCGACTCGGTTTCCCAAACTAAATAGCCAAAATAAATCCCCATGACAAAAGTCAAAAAAAAGTACATCGGGGTTAGCGCATGCAACCCGCCAAACACCAAGGCCACAATCAGAATCGCCGTCCACTGAACCATCTCTGGGGACCACGCATCCCGCAATAGCCAACCAACCCCCTGCACCCCAAACCCACGGAACAGCCACTCTTCCCCAAAGCCAGCACCCATCGCTATTAAGAACAAAGCCCAACTTGGCATACCCCTAAAAAGTGGAGCCAGTTTTGTTTGCACTAGTTCACGCAATTCTACCAACGGTCGCCACGGCACCATCGCTGTTAGTACGATTGACAGCAACATGGGAATCGTCGCAAACAGCCCAAATGCTACTGCCCAACTCAAAGGATACTTGCCCAGCAATTGCCCCGTGATCGAATCTGCGTTAGGTAAATCACAGACCCACATCATGACCAACGCAATGGGCACCATCAGGTATTCCGCGACTACAAATTGTGCGAATATACGTTTCCAGCTGTTAGGATCCTTTTGCAGAATCTCGGGCATTCCATCTGCTAAATCATCGACTTCGTCCACAATAAATTAACCGTTCTTCGTTAAAGTTATCTCTGTCGTTGACATTAAGAGACATACTCTTAGTCGATTGACAAAATACATATTTCACTGGTAAATTGGACAGCTTATAGCTACCTCTGCTTAACCAACGTTAAGCATCCCTTTATAAAAGCACAACAGTATAGAAGAGACTTTATTCCCCTTGTTGGAAACTAGGTCTTGATTAGGGTAGAAAATAACCACCGTTCGTTTGACAAACTATTTTTGTCAAATGACAACACATAAACAAAAAGCTATTCCCAATAAGACACTTCCTTATTTCACCCATCGCAGCGGTCTCTGTACTAATATTGTTTGCTTTCGCAGGCAACCGGTTAGCCCGTCCGGAAGGTCAATAAGTTTCTGACAAATCAAATTCCAAGCAAATTACTCCCACTAAATTAGGTCAACATGGCAACTAAGAAACGCACAACAACTAAACGTACTAAGAAAATGGTTTACTACTTTGGTAAGACCAAAACTGAAGGCCAGAATGTCACAAAAGATATTCTCGGCGGTAAAGGCAAAAACCTTGCTGGCATGACCAACATTGGCCTGCCAGTCCCTCCAGGTTTTACGATCACTACAGAAGTTTGTGCCAGCTACTATGACCAAGGCCAAAATCTCCCGACCGGGCTGATGGATAGCGTCAAGAAAAACATCCGTATTCTTGAACGAGAGCTAAAGAAGACATTTGGCGACTCCAAAAATCCACTGTTAGTATCAGTCCGTTCTGGAGCGGCTGTATCGATGCCAGGCATGATGAACACCATCTTGAACCTTGGTTTGACCGACGTTGCAGTTGAAGGACTTGCAACAGCCACTGGCAACCGTCGTTTTGCCTACGATGCCTATCGCCGACTAATCAATATGTATGGCGATGTTGTCATGGGAATGGACCACGAACACTTCGAAAAAGAATTCGATCTCATCAAGAAGAAATACAAAGTTACTGATGATACCGATGTCCCCGAACAGGGACTCGTCGAATTAGTCGCGGCCTACAAAAAAGCCTACAAAAAATACACTCGTTCAGAATTCCCTCAAGACCCGATCGAACAGCTGAAGATGGCCGTCGAAGCAGTCTTTTCTTCGTGGAACACCCACCGCGCTGTGCGTTACCGTGAAGTCGAAGGAATTCGCGGTCTACTGGGAACAGCTGTTAATGTCCAAGCGATGGTTTATGGTAACATGGGCGACGATTCTGGAACCGGCGTTGCATTTACCAGAAACCCTTCAACTGGCGAGAATAAGTTTTACGGTGAGTTTCTGATCAATGCACAAGGTGAAGACGTGGTCGCTGGTATACGAACCCCACAACCCGTTATTGAAATGCGTAAATGGAACGACTCGATTTACAAACAACTGATCAGCATTAAAAGCGTTCTCGAAGAAAATTATCGTGACATGCAGGACATCGAGTTCACGATTGAGAAGGGCAAGTTGTTCATGCTGCAGACTCGTAATGGAAAACGAACCGGTGCAGCTGCTGTCAAAATGGCGTGTGACATGGTTCGCGAAAAACTCATCACCGAAAAAGAAGCTCTGTTGCGGATCCCCGCGAACGATCTGACTCAACTTTTGCTTCCCAGTTTCACGGTCGTCAGCAAAGCTAAAGCTGAACTTCTGACCATCGGACTGCCGGCATCGCCGGGCGCATCTGTCGGCAAGCCAGCATTCTCAGCGGAGGAAGCCGTCAAACGAACTGCTGCCGGTGAAAAGGTGCTCTTAGTTCGTAAAGAAACCAGCCCCGAAGATATTGATGGAATGCACAGCGCTGCTGGTATTCTCACAAGCACCGGTGGGATGACAAGTCACGCCGCTGTTGTCGCTCGTGGCTGGGGACGCTGCTGTGTTGCTGGAGCGGGTGAAGTCCATATCAATGCAGACGCTCGTACGTTCACGATTAATGGCCGCAAATTCAACCACAAAGACGTGATTAGCTTAGACGGTTCAACCGGTGAAGTAATGCGAGGTGCAGTGGAAACATCCCAACCGTCACTGTCAGGTGACTTCTCACGAATCATGCGTTGGTCGGATAAGTACCGTCAACTCGATGTTCGCACCAATGCCGACACTCCCGCCGATGCACAAAGAGCTCGAGAGTTTGGAGCTCAAGGTATTGGTTTGTGCCGCACCGAACATATGTTCTTCGAAGGGGATCGTATTCTAGCTATGCGAGAAATGATCCTTGCGGAAAACGTCAAGGACCGACGCAAGGCACTTAGGAAATTATTACCTTACCAACGACGAGACTTCGTTGGGATCTTCACCGCGATGAAGGGCTTGCCGGTCACCGTTCGCTTACTGGATCCACCGCTACACGAATTTGTACCACACGATGAAAAGAGCCAAAAACAACTCGCTAAAAAAATGGGCGTAAAAGTTGCAGCGATCCAAGAACGTGTCGAGCAGCTGCACGAGTCCAACCCAATGTTGGGACACCGTGGTTGTCGACTGAGTGTGACTTATCCAGAAATCCTTGAAATGCAAGTTACTGCGATTGTCGAAGCAGCCATCTTGTGTAAAAAGAAACGCGTCAAAGCGGTTCCCGAAATCATGATTCCACTCGTAGGTACTGCCAGCGAATTGAAATTATTGCGTGGTAAAGTCGCTGAAACGATCGTAGCCACCAAAGCTCGCCGAAAATTTAATGGTAATTTAAATATCCTGATTGGTACTATGCTAGAAATTCCTCGGGCTTGCCTAACTGCTGATGAAGTTGCTGAGCATGCCGAGTTTTTTAGTTTTGGAACGAACGACCTTACGCAAATGACGTTTGGTTATAGCCGCGATGATATCAACAGCTTCTTGCCGGATTACTTGTCGCAAGAAATCCTTCCCGTTGATCCATTCCAATCACTCGACACAACCGGTGTTGGACAATTGGTCGAAGCGGGTGTTGCCAAAGGTCGAGCGACAAAACCAAACTTGAAAATCGGGATTTGTGGTGAACATGGCGGCGACCCCGCTTCCATTAAATTTTGTGATAGCGTTGGTTTGAACTATGTTAGCTGTTCACCGTTCCGAGTACCAATTGCTCGACTCGCCGCAGCGCAAGCAGTATTGTCTCGATAAAGTTTTATAACACCCCTACCTGCAGCTTTAATATAGGAACAATATAGAATGTCTGAAATCAATGACAAACTTTCTCAAGCAGAAGCGTTCAAGGACGAAGGTAAGTTCGACGAGTCCATTTCTTTATTGTTAGAGATTCTTGAAGAAGACCCGCAGCATGCAATCTGCCACTTCACCCTAGCAGTGCTCTACGGCAAAGTAGACCAGCACGCCAAAGCGGTTGAACATGGCGAAACTGCCGTGGATCTCGACCCCACCGACCCGTTTAGCTACACGGCGATGAGTGTCACTTACCAACGCGCTTATGCGGGTACCGATGACCATAGCTATATTACCAAAGCAGAAGAGGCGATGGAAAAAAGTCGGCTGGTTGCCCAGCAACAACAGGTCCCTGGCCAAGGTCCATCCTGTTAACGTTCATTGTTGCGTTCGATCGTGATAAAACACGATGAATCCATAGATCGGAATTGCTATGACTGAAGTGGCTTATTTAGATAACAATGCCACAACACCTATCGCGCCAGTTGTTTATGAAGCAATGCTGCCGTTCTTGACCGAGTATTTTGGAAACCCTTCAAGCTCACACATCAAAGGGACTCAACTCGGTGATGTTATTGATACCGCTCGAGGCCACGTCGCCTCATTTTTGGGCGCAGCTCCACACGAAATTACGTTTACTTCCGGTGGTAGTGAAAGTAATAACCATGTCCTCAAAGGAATCTTTCTCGATCGTCAATTAGGCCGTGCAGGACTGCTCTCTGGTCATCTGATCATTTCCGAGTTTGAACACCCTGCGATTCAGCAACCAGCAGCGTACCTAGAGGATTTAGGGGTCCGCGTTACGCGAGTTGGTTGTAATGCCAAAGGCGTTATCGACCCAAGTGTTATTGAACAAGCGATGTGTGATGATACTCGACTTGTTAGTATCATGCATGCAAACAACGAGATCGGAGCTATTCAACCGATCCGAGAAATCGCTGACCTCTGCCATCAACACGAAGTTTTGTGCCATTCCGATGCCGCTCAGAGTCTGGGAAAAATCGATGTCGATGTGAATGAACTACAAGTCGATTTTCTAACACTCGCTGGACACAAACTATATGCACCCAAAGGTGTCGGCGCATTGTTTATTCGTAATGGAATCAAACTAGAATCATTGATTCATGGTGCGAATCATGAGAATGGCGTTCGCGCTGGAACAGAGAATACTCCCTATTGGATTGGCTTAGGTGCTGCTTGTGAAATGCTCATAGTTAACCCGCGTGAACATCAAAATACAATCGCCGAGATGCGCGATGACTTATTGAGTCTGCTGACGTTGGGCACCCATGGAACCATTAGCGTCAATGGGCAATATGATGACCCCAGCGAAGACCGCATGAAACGTTTGCCGAATACGCTCAGTGTCAATTTCCCTGGCGTAACAGGTGAACAGCTTCTGGCAGCAACCCCGCATGTCTGCGCATCGACAGGGGCAGCCTGCCATAGTGGACAAACGAAAATGTCCGACACGCTACGTGCGATCGGGCTCCCAGCCAATGTGGCCCAAGGGACCGTCCGTTTGAGTCTTGGTTGGTTTACAACTCCCGCCGAAGTTCTTGCTGGTGCAACCGAACTGATTAAGAGCTGGAAAAACCTAACTGCCACTGAGCAGTAATCAACGTTCCTTCACAGTCTGCCTAAATAAACTGCAGCAACACGCCAAAACGAGTCGATGTTTCAATAGTTTCAATACTCAGTGCATTACATGTTTCAAATGTATTGAAAACCAGAGACAACATGATCGTTCTTACATAACTACATCGATTCACAGCAGGGAAGCGGAGTGCAAATCTCCCACCGTTCCCGCGACTGTAACCGGCAACAATTTCTGCAATTAGCCCACTGGCGTCACGCTGGGAAGGGGCAGGGCATTGGTGAAACCGGAAGTCAGGATATCTGCTGTTTTGGATTGCATCAATAACGGTAAAGGCGCTGCGGGAATACAGCGATCTAATATTATGCGTAAAAACCAGCTTGCCGGTTTACTGAGGTCGATATGTACCGTCCTCGGAATCATCATCACAATCCATGTCAACGCATTTTCACAGGATGCTACCGCACCTCCAACGGTACCAAGTGAAACCGCTCCCGAGATGCTTCCGGAAACCGTTGTTATAGGACGTCCTGGTTCATTTCCTCGTAAGCCCTTAAACAGCAATACAATATTGTCGCCCGGAGGGTTGGCCACTAGTCAACGCACTAACGGTAACTCAGTTACCATTATCGGATCTGACGAACTCGAAAGATCTGGACATACGACTGTTTTAGAGGCATTGCGAAACCAGTTAGGCATTACGACGGCTCGCGGCGGTGGCAACGGTTCACTGACTTCGCTTTTTCTCCGTGGATCTAATTCTGCTCACACCAAAGTGTTACTTGACGGTATTCCTTTAAATGACCCATCAAGCGCTTCGCGGGCTTTTGATTTCGGCAACCTCACCGCAGATAATATCGAGCGGATTGAAATACTACGAGGACCACAAAGTGTTATCTATGGAAGCGATGCGATTGGTGGCGTCATCAATATCATCACCAAACGAGGCAGCGGGCCCCAAACAATGAGGCTATCGGCATATGGAGGCAGTCTGGGGACTAGCTTTCAGAGCCTCCGTTATAGTGGTGGCGATGACAACTCATACTACAGCATCAGTGGCTCCTACCTCGACACGCATAGTGTCTCTCAAGCTGCCGCCCGGTTTGGAAACAACGAGCGTGACGACTTTGACGTCGGCACCCTATCAGGACGTTTCGGATGGAACCCATCGGAAACACTGAATATCGATTATGTCTTTCGCTATACTTCTGCCGATGTCGAAGTCGATGACTGGGCCTTTGGTGAACCGAACCCAGTGGACAATCTAATACGAGCGAACCTCACTCGGAATTTTTCGAATCGCATTCAGATTTCCAAGACAGCAATGGCGGGCCGTTTAGAACACCGAATTGGATTTAGTTTGACAGATTATCAACGCATTGATACGGCTGTGCCCAATGCGTTCTTTGACTCCTTCTTTCAAGGTCAACGTCGCACGGTAGACTATCAAGCAAATTACGTTGTCAACGATTACAATTTATTAACCGTTGGGTCAATCTATGAACATGAAGAGGCTGAAAGTGAACACAACCCATTGGACAACCAAACCAACGCGGCCGTGTTTCTACAAAACCAGATGACCCTGCGAGATAATTGGCACGCCACAGTGGGTGTCCGTTGGGACGACTACAGCACAGCCGGACAAGCCAACACCTATCGTCTTAATAGCGTCTACTACTTAAACGAAATCGATAAGTTGCATGCCTCACTAGGCAGCGGATTTCGAGCTCCGGCATATCCTGATTTGCGACCCGAGACCAGCAAGGGTTGGGAAGTTGGCTACACACGATCGCTGTTTGAAGAAACCGTACTGGCTGATGTTACTTATTTTCGCAATGACTTTGAGGATTTAATTGTCTGGAATCCAAGTTTGTTTATTTTGGACAATGTTGGGCAGGCGCGTTCAGCCGGAGTCGAAGTTTCTCTAGCTTGGCAATTCAATGAGCAAACGCGCATCGATGCCAACTATACCCTCACCGACACCATTGACCGTAGTACTGGCGCAGAACTGCTGCGACGACCTAGGCACCGAGCCCATATTGCTTTGACGCGTGCTCTCAGCAACAACAAAACTGAAATCGGTTTCTCGCTGGGGTACACCGGCAGCCGCTTGGATAATCCCCCTGGACTGGCTCAAACGCAGCTAGAACATTTCATGTTACTTAATCTGCATGCGAATCATCAAATTGACGAGCAATGGTTGTTTTTTGTCCGAGCGCAGAATATCACCAACGAATCGTACGAAGAAATCTACGGCTTCGGCACTCCCGGCGCTACCGTTCAAGCCGGCCTGACGTTGACTAGATAAGCGCGCACGTTGCAATGTCATCCGTCGTCGTTTTGCCTTAGAATATAGGCACGATATAACCGCAACTTCCGCACAACCCCTACGGTTCCCCATGCTTCGATTAAATACCAGCATCAAATGGCTCTTGTTCTTGTTATGTATTGCTCCAATTTCCGCGCAGGGGCAAGGCGAACAAGGTTCCCAAAAGTGGCGCAGTTTGTTTGATGGCAAGACAATGAAGAACTGGAAGAAGACGAACTATGGTGGCGAGGGAGATGTCCAAGTAACGAAGGGGCAGATTTTAATGGAATTCGGTTATTCCATGTCTGGCGTTACCTATACCGGCAAGGCCTTACCCAAAACAAACTACGAGATACGTGTAGATGCCATCAAACTCGACGGTAATGATTTCTTTTGCGGCATGACGTTTCCCGTCGCCGACTCCTACTGCAGTTTTATTGTCGGTGGGTGGGGTGGCGCTGTGGTAGGCCTTTCAAGTCTAGATGGGCTCGATGCCTCTGAAAACGAAACAACTCGTTATATGACGTTCGATAACAACAAGTGGTATCGAGTCCGAGTACGGGTTGAACCTCATCAGATTCGCTGCTGGATCAATCGCAAACTCGTGGTTTATCAAGACATTGAAGGACGAACAATAACGACGCGTAATGAAGTCAATCTAAACCAACCACTTGGTTTTGCGACATGGGAGACACGAGCGGCGCTTAAGAACATCCGCCTTCGTGAACTCAAAGTTAAACAACCAAAGTAGTCAACAAAGGATTTGTTGTGATTCAGGATAACCCCAACGCCGAAAACAAGGTACTTACCGATGATGAGCTCGCGGCTTGGGTAACACACGAACACTTCATGCAGTTGGCGCTACAGCAAGCACACTATGCGGGTGAACTTAAAGAAGTACCTGTTGGCGCTGTTATTGTGAAGCAAGGTAGTGTCATTGCAGCGGCTCATAACCAATGCGAACAGTTGCATGATGCGACGGCTCATGCTGAGATGATCGCGATTACCCAGGCAGCCGAGGCGGTCGGCGATTGGCGTCTAGAAGACTGCACGATGTATGTGACGCTAGAGCCGTGTACGATGTGTAGCGGAGCAATTCTTCAGTCCCGAATACCGTTGGTTGTGTATGGCGCTGTGGACCCTAAGGGTGGAGCCGTCGAGTCGATGTATCAATTGCTCAATGACAGTCGCTTGAATCATCAAGCAGCAATCGTCCGCGGAGTACTTGCCGAGCCATGTGGTGCTATTCTTACCGACTTTTTTCGAGCACTGCGAAAGCTAGATAACTAGCGGGCGAGTTGTTTTCAACAAAGCGACTCTATATAAACAAAAAGAATTTGATAAATATTCTATTTTTGTACTCTCAAATTGGCGGGTAAGGAGATGCTTTTCTTAGTTACAAGATAGTGGAGGCTCTAATTCGCCGATTATATTTATAGATTCCGTTGTCAAAAGTGTTTGCGTCGTTTTCTACCAATTACAACGTCTTCTGACGACAATACCAAACCAAATTTCTTAGTATTTATCTTTCCTAGTTCGATATTACAACCTATAATTTAGTCGAACTGATAATAATCAGGTTAGATTTATAACGTACATATAAACAACACTTTTTTTGGATGGCTTAGAAAAATGTTATTTTCATCGAGACTCAATCGTAAAAAATCCACTGGTGGTTTTACGTTAATCGAATTGTTAGTAGTAATTTCAATTATTGCTGTCCTGGCTGGGCTATTACTTCCGGCTATTGGAATGGTCCGTGCAAGTGCTCGCACTGCCCAGTGTGCGAATAACTTACGTCAATTAGGATTGGCGACCTTAGCTTTTGAACAATCCAAGTCGCGCTTTCCAGGTAGTTCCGAGATTATCGCTAAAAACCGCTTCGGCAGTGGAACATCTGGAGTGGTAAATAGACCAGTATCTTGGACGACCGTTTTAATGCCATATATAGATCAGTCAGCTGTTTATAAGCAATGGAATAGTCCCAATAAAAGAGTGTATAAAAAATCGCTGAAGAATCCATTGCTCCGGAATGGAATATCAAGCTCTAATGACATACCCGGTATCAACAACTTGCTTTGTCCATCTGATGTATCGCTGGGAAACGGTATCTCACCGTCTGGCCTACCGTTGCCGGAAACGTCTTACGTTGCAAATGCAGGAATGCCCTTTTACGGTACTAATCAGCGCAAAGCGGATGGCATTTTCCTCGATTTGGTTTTAAAGCCAACCTTGTCATTTCGGGCAACGGATCTCTTTGATGGAGCCACCCAAACATTGCTACTGAGCGAAAACATGCAGGCCACTTACTATTGCAAGTCTGGATTTGGACCTTCTGTTATTGATACTTTTAAAGACATGCCCACAACTCTAAGTACAGTACAAAATATTGCTAACGGTCGAATGACAGGTCCGACAGCGAAATTTGACAATGTAATGTACTGGCAACCAATTAACGAAATGGATTCGACCGAACCGTTAAATTCAATTCATACACATTTGATTAATGGACACGGGGCCTTAGATGATGAAACCGTCAACCAAGACGACTTAAGTGCAGCTTACCTAGCACAAAAATATCCGAACATAATTCCTTTCTTTCGAAATGGCGTGATGGCTCGACCTTCAAGTATGCACACTGGTGGTGTCAATGCAGTCTTTGCGGATGGTCATACTCAATTCCTAAATGAAGACATTGAGTACACGATATACCAAGCTCTCATGACTCCAGATACTCCGAATTCAAATATGCCAAATAGAAATTACATCCTTAAAGGAAGTGATTACGGTACGCCCTAAGTAACAATTCAAGTTACACTGCTATTTGGGTGCTTGCTTTGAGCATTTGCTAGCAGCGACTCTTATAAAACCTGTGGAATGAACGCGGCCTTTGGCAGCATAAATTCCACAGGTTTTTTTGTCACACTTCCGCTTCCGCACGTGAGAATACGGCGATTAAGAAGACCGCAACCTGAAGGTGTTGTTATGCCCCACTATCGGTTACTTGTTTAGAATGAGTTTTCCAAGGCGGGTTTGGCGTAAAGTATAAATTTTATCGCCATGTCGAATTTGGATCACACTGTTGCCTTGGAATAGATCACGTGACTCTATAATAAGCGATTTTGCTTGCTCAGATTGATCCTTACTGGGGCGCTGCTCAGAAGGGCTAGAGTCGCTTTTGGATGCGTCTGCTGTGTTCATCAAATAATTACCTATAATTCCTAGTTTTTCAAAGATAGTGCTATAACGAACTATCCTCGAGTGTTTTTCTAATCTCGTGTTGATTCAACACTATAGGCATCAATAAGAAGGGAAATAAATATTGGGTTCTTACTAGCATCCTTTATTTACGACGTCTGTTATCTGATACGATCTTGAAGGTAACAGGAACAAGGACAGCCATTTCCTGAACCTTGCCGCCTCGAGTACCTGGCGAAAATAGCCAATCAGCTATTGCGGTGCCAGCTGCGGCATCGAGTTCTTTATGCCCTGAGGATTCATGGACAACAATCTTGCCCACTCGACCGCTCTGCAGTACGGTAACCAGCAATACAACACGGCCCTCGACCTTGCGACCAAGCAGTGCTGGCGGATAGGCTGGGTCTTTGTTTTCAGCGTGTAGTTGAGGGGGAACCTTTGCCCCACGGGACCCTTCATTGATCAAATCTGTCTCGGCATTGCCCTTTCGTGGCTCAACCTTAGGCACCATTTCAGCTTTTTCCACTGGAATTTCAAGCGGTTGTGCACCACGCTGTACCAGCTTCGCTTGTTGAGAATCCTCTAGTAAATTTTGTTGCACCGGATTGAGTCGCTGCTGTGGCTTTGGCTCAGGTACTCTGAATTCCGAGACGGCACTTTGAGGCGGCAACGAAAGACGGTCGACTAAATCCTGGCGATCCAACTGCTCAGATCGATCAGTTATTTCGGAATCAAGAGGCTCGACCAAAACTTTCGGTTGCGGTGGTAATTCCGGCAACTCAGGCATCACTGCTGGCTTTACAGTCGATACCAACTGCACTCGCACCGTGTTTTCACCTTGCTCGCGAGCCAATACTTTTGGCGGCGTAACATCTTCAGAAGATCCGATATACCCTAGCGCAAAATGGCCAAATGCACTCAATAAGAGCAATACGCAAAACAAACTATCCTGTCGTACTATTCGCTTGGCCAAAACCTATCCTTAAGCATTATTCGTGAATCACTGGCCGCACCAACAAAACACTATAAATATACACACCTGAATGCAACTACAATCTAAAAAATATCCCTATTGAGAACTAATGTCAATGACTAACATGAATGTATCCCATATATTAAGCACAAAATTCTTGTGAGCACTGTAATACTAGATCAATCACTTGACAATCCAGCGATTTACTACCATATTCGGACATAACCGATAATATTCGATACTTAGTCTCATTAAGAATGCTTCCTTTTGGGTCATTTTATTAACACCAAGAACAAAATCTAATCAAAAAGAGCATTTCCGCGGGTGGGATGTACACTTTTGATGAGCACTAGCAATGCAAGGCTTGCGAGTCAACGCGTTTCTCGCAAGCAACTTACCATAAAAAAACGCGGATAGAAAAAAGACTAGGAAGCACAAGAGCATGTTTTGGGGTAAATCACTTTTTGAACTATTTGAGCAGGGCGGATTCGTCATGTACCCACTACTACTCTGCTCCATCGTTGCTGTCTGTGTGACCATCGAGCGAACGATCGTGCTTGTTTACCGCCGGGGAAACTATCACAACTTTGCCGCCAAACTCGAGCAGCGACTTGCCACCCAAACACCAGCAGACATTATCCACTGGCTCAAATCCATCAACTTCCCCCTCGCAACAATTGCACGCTGTGCCTTACAGCACGGCGATGTGTCACAGGAATTGCGAGACGAAATCGTCGTTCGAGAAGCATCTGTGCAAATCACGCTTCTCGAACGACGCATTAACTGGCTATCCGTCATCGGCACATTAGCTCCGATGATTGGTCTCTTAGGGACGGTGTGTGGTCTCGTCGATGCGTTCTATGCGATCGAACAAGCAGACGGCTATGTGCAACCCAGTGATCTCGCATCAGGAATCTGGACTGCTTTATTGACCACAGTGTTCGGCCTTACCGTTGCCTTACCGACGCTGGCAATCTACCATTTTCTCGACAACCGTATTGCCGCACTTACATTACAAATGAGTTGGATCTCATCTAGGCTCAATGAATGGTACGCCAAGGGACCAGAGCAATGAAACCGATCCAGCGACAACGACGCCCAGGATTACGGATGGAACTGAGCCCACTGATTGACTGCATCTTTCAATTGCTCATTTTCTTCATGCTCTCCTCAACCTTCCTCACTCCATCGATCAAGCTCACGTTGCCAACAGCTGAAGCTGGCAGCGTCTCATCCACCAATCAGATTATGGTCACACTTTCAAGTGCCGACACTATCCACATAAACAAGCAGCAAGTCACATTTGAAACACTCGGCCCCGAAATTCGCCAGCTCCTGAAAGATACTGACAAAAAGGTAATCACCATCCGAGGTGACTCAGACATTAAATTTTCTGCCTTCGTTCGCGCTCTCGACATCGCCAAACAAAACGGCGCCGTCAACGTCAACATCGCTCACCAAACCGATTAGCCCCGTCTCTCACGGCCATCACCTCCCTTGGTATTTATTCATGGCCTAGCTTGTCTGCCGACGCCGAGTACACTAGCGGGTCGCCTTGATTCGACCCCACCGTTGGATAAATCTTTCTTTTACACTTTAAGCACCATCACCTGCACCGTTTGATAGGCATCCGCCACCCAGATTAACATTTACACGAGTTCGCTTTTTGCGGTAAAATCCGCACCTGTCGCATATAAATCATTGCGTCATATTGATACTATTCCGGTCAATCTAAGGTCTACGCAATCATGAAGTACTTCAGCAATAGTCATCGTTTTTCGATTCTCCTGGCACTCGCTATCATGGTCGGCGTCGTCTCGGCTACTCATGGCCAAAGCGAAGATTTTCGCATGCAGACCTCCGTTTTTGTAGGCAACAATTCCGCGCCGGCGGTGAATAGCTTAACCATGTTCAACGGCACAACGATCTATGATTTTATTGAAAATGAATCCGAATTCGGTGAGATTACTGTGTTTGACGTAAAACGCGGTCGGTTCGTACTACTCGACCCACAACGAAAAGTTAAAACAATACTCACTAAAGATTTCCTAATCCAATTTTTGGATCAAGTACTCTCACAAACCAGCAGCACAGCGTTAACAAAATACGTTCAGCCCAAACTCCAACATGAATTTAACCTCTCTACAAAGACGGTCCGCGTGACTAGTGACCATCTGACGTATCAAGCAACTGGAACAGCACCTAAATTCGATTCCGCAATTCAACGGTACCGACATTTCGCTGACTGGGCTGCTCGCCTAAATAGCACTCGCATCGGCAATCTCCCACCCTACTCGCGATTTGAACTCAATCGACTCATGGCAAAACAAAAACTAATGCCTAAATCAATCAAACGAACTTTGATGCTCGATGAAGTTGGTCTACGCAAACAAATCGTACGCTCGGAACATACGATCAACTGGCAACTCACCAATACCGACCGCAAACGAATCAGCAAAACTGGTGATCAAATAGCGAGCTTCAAAGAGGTCTCCGCTGACGAATTCTGGCAATTGAAAGTTCAAGCCGCCCAAAGCAACCGATAGCTTCTGTAGACCTTTGCTGCGGCCCAAAACCGCAAGCAGAGGGTTCAGGTATTTCTTCGTTTTTCTTTAACGTTTGCCTCTTTGTAGACGATTTGTGCTGCAGGTTTTCTTTTAAACCGTAGCAAAAACTACCAAACACATAGGCACGTACCCAGATTGTAAAGACATGGTACGCATTCATTTGCGCGATCATGCAATGTCCCAATCCAGGCAAATATACAACAAAAACGTCTATTTAGGTTTGTTTTGTCGTCACTTACACATTCTGGATTTTAATTATGCGAAAAAAACAAACCGTCATCAATTATCATCGATCACTGCGATGGATTGTCGCCAGCATCTTCGCATTCGGCCTAACGTATCTAGCCGCTGCAGAGAACACCTCACCTTCTTCCAAATCTCCCACGCTTTCGTCAACCGATGTTCCAACAGCGCCGACGATTGCTCCAGGAGAAGCTGAACTACTGCCGACACCCTTGCCTGTCAAAGATGTAGAGGATCAAGTTGATGGGTTAGAAGAGAACGAGGCGAGCCCAACGGAAGAAATAGAAAAACCGCTGCAAAAACTATTAAACAAACCGTTGCTTCTGGCTCCAAAACAACTGCTTGATGAATTGTTCGAAACTGAAAGCCCAATACAACTCGATGATGAACCTAACAGTGAAACACAAATCGCCCAAGGTACAGCGACTGACGCTGAAGAGCCTGATAAAACTGCAGATACTGTGGAAGCAAGCAGCGACGACGAACCAACAACCGTTCCTGGTGTCACCGTAGAAGGACACCAACCGGCCTTTGACCCTGTGCTGGGATCAGGCACAATTTTTGGCAACCTCGAAGGTGCATTTGATGCGGGTGGTTCCGGAGCTTTTCTGGAACTTGGACCTCTCAAGAGTAAAGCTTACGACAATCCCAACCGTATCCTAAATAACGTGCCCGGCGTCTATCTACGCGAAGAAGACGGATTCGGTAATTTCCCCAATATTTCCCTACGCGGTGCGGACATGGGCCGTAGTGCCAAAATCTCCCTGATGGAAGATGGTATCCTAGTCGCTCCCGCGCCCTACTCCGCACCTTCAGCCTACTTCTTCCCGACAGTCGGACGCATGAGTGCCGTCGAAGTATTTAAGGGTAGTAGCCAGATTCAATTTGGTCCACACAGTACCGGTGGCGCGATTAACTTTCTCTCCACTCCCATTCCCGATCGCAAAACTATTTACACGAATTTCTTGTTTGGCACGAACAATGAAATGCGTATGCATACGTGGCTCGGCAATACCATGGAAACGCCTGATGGTGGCAGAGTGGGGTGGTTGATCGAAGGATATTTTCGGGAAACAGACGGATTCCGAAAAATCGGCGGCGTAAATTACCCCATCCAAAACGCTCAAAACACAGGGTTCACCAAGCAAGAACCTATGTTCAAAATGTTTTGGGAACCTGGTGACGTCGACACGTATCAACGCTTTGAAGTGAAAACTGGATACACTTCCTTCCAAGCCAATGAAGGCTACGTGGGACAAACAATGGCAGACTTCAATGCCGACCCCTATGCTCGTTATAGCGGTACTCGTTTTGACAACATGCAAACCTATGGCGCTCGTAACTACTTGCGGTGGATCATTGGCGATCAAGAAGTCGACTGGATGACAATTGCCCAAACAGTGTATTACAACAAATTCCACCGCGACTGGTACAAACTCAACAAGCTCTACGATGGCGATCTCGCGAGCATGGGTACCAGCTATGGTGTCTCTAATGTGCTCGGCGACCCCATTGGCAACGCAGCGGGGTATGGAGTGCTCAATGGTACGCAAGCCGGAGTCCTCGGTGTTAAGCATAATAATCGCGACTATTATTCATGGGGTTATCAGGGCGTCATGAACTTAGCAATGCAAGGGTCTAAGTGGGATCATGACATTCAACTGGGACTGCGTTTCAACGCAGATCGCATTCGCCGTTTCCAACGGCAAGATTTCTATGAAACCAATTCAGTCGGAGGTGTTTCGGGATTTAATGCAGGAACTTGGGGAGCAGCCGGTGACCGTCGTCAGACGACCAATGCAACTGCATTCTGGGCAATGGATAGGATGAGTCGCGGTAAGTGGACGTTAACGCCTGGCATCCGAGTGGAAAAGATGGACATGCGGTACCAACGCTTTGCCAATGAGAATACGCCTCAGGATAACACCGGAAGCTTGACCATGACCAGCGGCGGCTTTGGCTTGACCTATAAGAAAACCGAGAATTTAAGTTTCCTAGCAAGTATCAATCGAGGAGTTTCTCCGCCAGATCCTAAGAAGTTGACTAGTGGTTTGAGTGAAGAAGAAGTGATCGCCAGCGAATTTGGCTGGCGTTATACAAATCCGGACCGAGCAGTAGTTGGTCAGTTACTATACTTTTATTCCCACTTCAACGATCTAATCGTTCTCGATAATGTTGGTTCCGGAGCCGACCCAGAATCCAACGACCAAGTCGGTTCTCTTTATGCCAACGGACTTGAATTCACACTGCAATACGACCGCGGAATTGATAAAAACCTTGACTTTAACAATCCGTTGTTTGTCAGTGCCACCTACACCGATGCTGCATTGCTAACCGATACGTTGTCGCATAATGCCGAGTCGATTTTTGCTGGAGGACAAGCCGGCGCACTAGTTCCTTACATCCCAGAGTTTACGCTGACCTTGGGGGCAGGGTGGCATTTTGACAAGAGCGGGTTCGATATCACTGGAACCTACGCCGATGCGACCTTTACCACAGCCAGCAACGAAACGTTTGTTGACGGGGTTTCCACCGACGCTCGCTATGGTACCACCAGCGCCTACTTCATCTGGGACATGTCGGCATACTATATGTTTAACGAGAATTGGAAAATCTTCGGTGGAGCTCAGAACATATTCAATGAAAAATACGTGGTCACACGGCATCCCTACGGCCCCCGCACTGGCCCGCCAGCATTCGTCTACGTTGGCGTTGAAGCATTGTATTAATGTTGCAATGAACATTGTGACTGCCTTGCCATGGCATTGTCGGCCTTGTGTCCAGTTTGCACACGCAATTATAGAGTGTTACAATTCGTTGATAGTTACCACTTCACTAGCAACGGATAACAACCGCCATGATTGCCCGAACAACCAAGATTCTACTTTGCCTCACTCTGTTGTTTGCCTTGTCAAACGTTACCACTGCGGATGACTTTCAGATTACTAAAACTGATGCCGGTGTCAAAGTTACTCGCAATGGCAAGCTACTAACACACTACCTCATCAAATCGGGCGCCAAACCGATATTGTGGCCACTCATTGGGCCACACGGCAATGAAATCACTCGTGCCTATCCAATGCGTGAGGCCGGTGAACATGAACGAAATGACCATATTCACCACCGCTCTTTTTGGTTCACCCATGGCGACGTCAATGGTATTGATTTCTGGAGTGAAGTAGAGGGGCACGGGAACATCATCCACCAAAAATTCACGACTCTTAAAAGTGGCAACGCAGCTGTTATCGAAACAACAAATGATTGGATCGGGCCCAACGGCAAACGACAGTGCCAAGACATTCGCCGACTCACGTTTGGCGCTAACAAAACCGCCTACTGGATCGACTTTGACACGACCGTCACGGCTAGCGATGGACCCGTTAAATTTGGCGATACGAAAGAAGGTTCCTTTGGAGTCCGCACCGCCGGCAGCATGAAAATTACTGCTAACTTAGGTGGTACCGTTCTCAATGCCAATGGTGACAAAGATGGCGCTGCGTGGGGCAAAGCCGCTCCGTGGGTTGATTATGTTGGACCGGTTAAAGACAACACGGTTGGTATCGCTATTATGAACCACCCCAGCAGT
>LWDU01032542.1_pt1 | contig 59750 bp, 55 predicted proteins | sample 727161 | NCBI WGS metagenome assembly LWDU01 (sample SAMN04566230, study PRJNA314399) | hydrothermal vent metagenome | isolation source: deep sea hydrothermal plume seawater | place: Mexico: Gulf of California, Guaymas Basin | collected 2004-07-11
ACAATTTTTCCAGTTTTTCCTGCTCTTTTTGGTCAGGATTCCAAGTTGTGGATTCCTGCCCAGCGTCCGGTGAGTTCACCCCCATCATTCTGGGAACAATCTCCGAGATCAACGCCTGTGTTTCGCTGAGGTCAAGTTCACCGTCGGCATCCGAATCGTATTTCGCGAACAGCGCATCCGCGTCAACGTCATCTGGCCATCCCCCATTCGATTTGGCCTGTTCGGCCATGATATCGTATTCCTCTTTCGATAGCTCCCCGTCACCATCACTGTCCCTTTCTGCCATGACCGCTTTTGCCATCATATATGTCAAGAATCTGAGAACGCTGGTAGGATCATAAATCGCGTATACTAGTAAAATACAAAATAACGGGGGAACTAGAAGAAAGAAGGGGTCTTCACTAGTAATCCAGGATACGTATGTCCCAAGTAACACAATACAAAGAACAAAGAACAGTTCCCTGCGCGTGGGGTCTCTCAAGTTCCAACAACCAGGTCGAAAACCGCAATGATGGCGGCGGCGACCGCGACTGCACGTAGCGTCAGCAGCCACGCCTGTAACTTCGCCTGCGCCGCTGTCTGCGGTTCGTCAATGGGACAGACGGCACCGGCAACCTCGCTCGTTGAAAAGGCGGCGTGGAAGACGCAGGTGCGGTCCCACGCCTCGAAAATGCAGAGCCACCCGCCCGCCAGTGGCAGAAACAGCCCCCAGCTCCATGCTTCTGGCGCACCGGACTGGACCATCAATACCGCCCCGACGGCGGAGAATGCCACCAGTCCCCATCCGAGTCGCTCGCGTCTCCGTACGCCCGTGTCATCGATGTTGGAGCACGGTGTTCCCTCGGCGCGTGCGTAGCGAACCACCAGTCCCAGCAGGATGAGTCCACCGCCGACGATGGTGCGCTGGTCGATGACAGCGCCCCACGCCAGCAGTACCCAGATAGGATTCAGCACCGGCTCGATAAGTGAAATCAGCGACGCCTCCTGCGCCTTGATGTGGCGCACGCCGTTGGCGAACAGCCCGTAGGCGAGCGCCATCTGTACCGTTCCGAGCGCCCCGACCCAAACCCATTCTTCGCCCTCCAGCTGCCTCTCCTGTGTCAGTACGAACGGCAGCAGCACTAGTCCGCTGCAGACGAAGCAGAGGAACACAAGCCAGCCAGGATCTTCCTCTCGCAGGTAGCGCAGGCAGATGATTACGCCGGCATAGGTCACGCCCGCCCCGACCGCCAGCAGCGCCCCGGTCGCTTGGGAGTTGCCGATGACGGCAGAGCCAATCACCACGACACCCGCCAGCCCGCATGCTATGCCCGCGACGTTTTCGCGTTCAAGCCGTTCATGCAGCCAGAACGCAGAGCCGAGCAGCACCCAGAAGGGTGCCAGATATTGCAGGAAGATGACGTTGCCCGCGTCGGTCGACGAGGTCATCGCCTGCACATACAGGAGATTCATCGCAGCGAAGAATCCGACCAGTGGCAACAGCCCTGGCCGCCAGCGTACCTGTTTCCAGTCGACGAAGAGCGCTATCCCGCCCGCGGCGAAGAATGACCGCCAGCACGCCACCAGCAGTCCGCGCGCCTCCGGGTCGATGGCCTGGATGGCTGGTGCCTTGAGGAAGAAGCCGGAGAGGCTCCAGCAGACCGCCGCGGCCACGACCAGCAGCCGCCCCCGAGTCAACAGCACGCGCCGGCAGACAGGGGGGTGTTAAAGCGCCGCTCGCAGAGCATCGATATCTGCTCCGTTAAGGCCCACGTGGCGTGCGCCGTCACGACGCCATACAGCCTCGCCGTCGCGGAACAGCACCAGCGTCGGGACCACTTCGAGCTTGAAATCGTCCCAGAGCGCGCTCTCTTCGTCGGTGACGTCGCCCATTGCCTTCTCCACTGAAAGCTCTGCTGTCTTGAACTTGGCCATGAAATCACGGCAGTAGGGGCACCATTTGGCAGAGAAAGTGACCGCCAGCGTGCCATCGCGAGATAGCTTTGTACCATCAAAATCAGCGCCTGTGAGCCGTTCCATCCTTACAGCGCCTCGAGCGCGGCGATGCGCGCTTCCATGGGGGGGTGCGTCGAGAACATGCTCGAGAGCAGGTCGCCGCCGCGCAGCGGGTTGGCGATGCAGAGCGCCGCATGGGTCGGCGAGCCGACCTCCATCGGCCGGCGAGCGTTGCCGTGTTCCAGCTTGCGCAGGGCGTTGACCAGCGCCCACGGCTTGCCGGTCAGTGCAGCTGCGGTCGCGTCCGCCTTGAACTCGCGCTGACGTGAGACGGCCGCCTGCAACAGAAACGCCGCTAATGGAGCGGTAATGATGACCAGGATCAGCAGCGCCGGGTGGACGTTGCGGCCGCGGCCGAAGAGCGAGTTCCACCAGAGCATCCGCGCCGCGAAGGCAATCGCGCCCGCAATTGTCGCCGCGACAGCCATAAGCAGCGTGTCGCGGTTCTTGACATGCCCCATCTCGTGCGCCATCACGCCCTCCAGCTCGTCGCGGTCGAGCACCCGCAGCAGCCCTTCGGTAGCAGCCACAACGGCGTGCTGCGGCGAGCGACCGGTTGCGAAGGCGTTCGGTGTCTGCGACGGCACGATGGCGACGCGCGGCATCGGCAGGCCGTTCATCTGCGCCACCTTCTTCACGACGCCGAAGAGCTGTGGCGCCTCGCGCTCGTCGATGATGCGCGCGCGGTAGGCGCGCAGCACCAGTTTGTCGGACCAGAAGTAACTGCCGATATTGATTAGCACCGCAATTATGAAGAACAGCGCCATCGCTCCTGTGGGTGAGGTGCCGTAATATGCTCCCGCAACGAGGCCGACTCCCATCATCAGCAGCGTCAGCAGCGTGAAGAGCAGCAGCAGCCGCAGGCGCGCCATCATGGCCGCCCGCTCACTGCCTCGGATAAAAACGTGCCGCTGCGACTCGAAACCTATATATCACTCGACAGTGCACCGGGGCAGATGGTGAAGAAGGCGAAGCCGCTGGAAGACCCGCGCAAGTGGGTCGAGACGCTCGACCTGAAGGATACGAGTGACATCGCGGTGCCGAAGCAGATGGTCGATCAGGTCATCGGGCAGGAGCCGGCGGTCGATATCATCCGCAAGGCGGCCGAACAGCGGCGCCACGTGATGCTCATCGGCGACCCCGGCACCGGCAAGTCGATGCTCGGCAACGCGATGGCCGAGCTGCTGCCGCCTGAAGAATTGCAGGACGTACTGGTCTACCACAACCCCGAGGACAACAACGAGCCGCGCGTGCGGGTCGTCCCTTCGGGCAAGGGCAAGGAAATCGTCGACGTCCAGAAGGCGCAGGCGATGCTCGAGCGCGAACGCAAGTCGAAGTCGCAGATGCTGATTGTCTTCACGATAGTCGCCTTCGGAATATTGTGGTTCGCGACGACCGGTTTCCGTGAGCCGATGGTCATATTCTATTCACTCATCGCCGCTGCCTTCATCTTCATGGCGCTGCGCTACACTAACCAGCGGCAGGAGAGTGCGCTCGTTCCCAAGGGCCTGGTGCTACACGACCGCGACGACGGTGCCCCCTTCGTCGACGCGACCGCCTCGCACGCCGGAGCGCTGCTGGGTGACGTGCGGCACGACCCGTTCCAGTCAGGCGGTCTCGAGACGCCGGCGCACGACCGTGTCGAGGCGGGCGGGATTCACCGCGCGCACCGCGGCGTGCTCTTTTGCGATGAAATCAATTTGCTGCGGATGGAGTCACAGCAGTCGCTGCTGACCGCCATTCAGGAGAAGGCGTTCCCCATCACCGGCCAGTCGGAGCGCTCCGCCGGTGCGATGACGAAAACGGAGCCGGTGCCGTGCGACTTCGTGCTGGTCGCCGCCGGTAATCTCGACGCAATCAAGGGCATGCACCCGGCGCTGCGCAGCCGCATCCGCGGCTACGGCTACGAGGTGTTCATGCACTCGACGATTCCTGACACGCAGGAGAATCGCGAGAAATACGTCCGCTTCATCGCGCAGGAAGTCGCCAAGGACAAGAAGATCCCCCATTTTTCCCGCGAGGCGATTGGCGAAGTGCTGGTTGAGGCGCAGCGACGCGCCGGCCGGCAGAAGCATCTCTCGCTGCGGCTGCGCGAACTGGGCGGGCTGGTGCGGGTCGCGGGCGACATCGCGCGCGAGCTGGACGCCGAACCGGTCACGGCGGAGCACGTCATACGCGCCAAGCAGATTGCGCGACCGCTGGAGCAGCAGGTCGTCGACCGCTACGTCGAGCGGCGCCGGGACTACAAGACCTACATCACTGAGGGGGCACATGTGGGAATGGTCAACGGGCTGGCAGTGATGGGCGCCGACTCGGGGCTCTCGGAGATGTCGGGCATCCTGATGCCCATCGTGGCGGAGGTGACGCCGGCCGCGTCGCGCTCTGAGGGGCGTACCGTCGCGACCGGCAAGCTGGGGGAAATCGCCATGGAGGCGGTGCAGAACGTCTCGGCACTGGTCAAGAAATATACCGGTGAGGACATTTCGAAATACGATATCCACGTTCAGTTCGTCGGCGCCTACGAGGGCGTCGAGGGCGACAGCGCGTCGGTGAGCATCGCCGCCGCCGTGATTTCTGCGTTGGAAGAGGCGGAGGTGGACCAGTCAATCGCGCTCACGGGGTCGCTCTCGGTGCGCGGGCAGGTGCTGCCAGTGGGCGGCGTCACCGCCAAGATTGAGGCCGCCGCCGAGGTGGGCATCCGCAAGGTACTCATCCCCGAGGCCAATATGCAGGACGTGCTGCTCGAGTCGCGCTACCGCGACAAAATCGAGGTGGTTCCAGTCGCAACGCTCAAGGATGTGCTCGACAATATTCTCATCGCCGGCCCCAGCAAGGAAGGCCTTCTGGAGAAGCTGGCGCTGGCGCGCTTCCTGCCCGGCAAACTACCGGGTTCTTCACCGAGTGCCGCCTAGAAGCGCCGCACTTCGCCGAACTGCTCCAGCTCGGCCGCGATGGGTTCAATCTCTTCACCGGTCACGACCACCGCGGTCCCGAGGTGCGCGACCGTTCCGACCGCGCCCATCGGCAGCTCCGCCAGCGCCGCGGCCGCTTCTGGTGGCATCAGCCCCGATAACTCGCTGAAGAGCCGCCCCGCCTTGAGAAAGGCGCGCAGCGTCAGTGGTGGCAGCGGGTGGGCGGTCGCGGCGCCGTTGATGATTTCGTGCCAGCCGTCGTCCTTGAGCACGTCGCTGGTGTTGCGCCCTTCGCCGCAGAGGCAGAGCGCTAGCGCGCCGTCGAGCGACGACGTCACGACGTCGCCGCCCACGCCCGGGCTGCGGCGCTGCACCAGCCGCGCGCCGGGGCCGTCGCGCAACGCCGCCGCCTGCGCCATCACGTCGCCCAGCCCTGTCGAGTGCTCGATTTCCGACTGGTGCGCGGCGCGCATCGCCCGCTCGAGGTCGACGCCCAGCTCGAGGCAGGCGGCGAGCGCTGTCGCGCCTGACATCCCCATCCCGGCGCCGAGCGGCATCTCGCGCCGCAGCCAGAAAGTGAGCTTCTCGGGCCCGTCCAGCGCCAGCTCGACAGCGCGGCGCGTGACCGGTTCCTTCACCTTGCGTTTACCTTCGTAGAATGCGATACTGGTGCGCTTCGCCGGCTGCCGCTCGAGCGCGGCATAGGCGCCCTGCGGCAGGCAGATGCCGAGGCCGGTTGAGCCGTGCAGCAGCGGGTCGTCGTCGGGGTGGATATGGAACAGCAGGCTCAGGTGCGCCGGCGCGAAGCTCATACGAATCTCGCATAGAGTTCGAGCGTCCGCGTGACGGTGCGCTCCCACGTGCGCTCGCGGAGTGCGAAAGCGTGCCCCGCCGCGCCAAGCCGCTTCATCAATCCCGGCGAGTCAAGCAGCCGTTTTACGCCTGAGGCCATCTCGCCCGGTGGCGTCAGCAGTGCGTTCCCTGCGGTCGCTTCGCGCACCGACGGCAGCGCGGTCGCCACGACGGGGAGGCGGCAGCCCATGTATTCGAAAATCTTCAGCGGCGAGAAGCCGTAGTCGCGCGCGGGGTAGGGCGCCAGCCCGAGGTCCGCTTCCGCCAGCAGCCGCGGCACGTCGGCGCGTTCCAGCCGGCCGACATGGTGCAGGTTAGGCAGCTCCGGCAGCGCCAGCCCGTAGCCGCCGCCGGCGATGACGACCGCCAGCTGCGGCAGCGCGCGCGCCAGCGCCAGCAGCTCGTCGGTTCCGTGCCACGGCCCCAGCGCTCCGACGAAGACCGCCAGCGGACCGTCAAGGCCGAGCCGCTCGCGGATGCCGAGCGGCTTGGTTCCCGGCACAAAGCGCTCTGACTCGTAGCCGTTCTGGATCGCGGCGAAGCCGGTCGCGTCGGGGTGCCAGTGCGCTGCCTGCTGCCGCAGCGTGCGGCTCACTGCAAAGCCACCGGTCGCCAGCGACACCTGCTCGCGGCACGACCGCCGCGCGGCTTCGAGGTAGGGCCAGGTCCGCGCCAGCCGGCTCGCCGTCGTCTCCGACCGCAGCCAGTTATCGTCAATCTGCAGTACCGAAGGCACCCCCGCCTGCGCCGCTTCGCGCACGCCGGCCCCGGCGAAGAGGTAGCCGCGGTCGTGCACCAGATCGTAGCCGCCCGCACCGAGCAGTTCGCGCACCCGCACGGCGGCAAGCCGCGTGAATAGCAGCCGCTCTCCCGGCAGGCCACGGTCGGGCACTGGCTCGAGCTGCACGCCGTTCTCGCTGCGCGCGGTCCCGCAGCGGCAGAGCAGCGTCACCGCGACCCCTTGCGCCACCAGCCCTTCGGCCAGCGCCAGCTGGTGCAGCGTCTGCCCCAGCGTGTCCGGCACTCGCACCGACGGCGCGACCATCAGTACCCGCACGATGCCGGAGGCGGAGCGTCCTCTTTTAGGGGTATTGCCTTCGGCGAGCGTGGCGCGTATCGGGGTAATCTGCGACCGCGAATTCCTGACACCGTTCGACCAGCGGGTCTGGAAGGAGGCGCGCACGCTGGCCGACGCAGGATACGATGTGGAAATCCTGACGCCCCACACGCACAGCGAAGTGCAGGAGGTGGATGGCCTTACGGTGCGCTGTGTCTCGACCGCTGGCCCGCCCGGCGCGACCGCACTGCGACTGCTGCGGCTGGCGCTGCGCGGGCACTATGACGCATACCATTGCCATGAGCTGGACCCGCTACTCTACGCGCTGCTTCTGCGACCGCTGACCGGGAAGCCGGTGGTATGGGACTGCCACGAGTACATGGTGCCGATGAAGCGTGAGCTGCAGGGGCCGCTGGCGGCGCAACTGACGGCGCTTGCCATCGAAGTGGCTGCGCCTCGTGCCAGCGCCATCGTCACGGTTGACAACAGGCTCGGCCGCCGTCTTGCCAAGTATGGCCGGATTCTGGTCCTGCCCAACTATCCCCGCCTGGCGAACTTTCCATCAGTTTCCAGTTCCAGACCGGACGGCCCCCCGGTGATGCTCTATGTCGGCAGCCTGACCGAGCGCCGTGGTATCTTGGTGATGCTGGAGGCGTTGCGCCTGCTCCGGAAATCGTTTGATGTCCGACTGATGATTGCCGGTGGATTCTATGACGATATTCTGGAACAGAAATGCCGTGCGTTCGACCGGGAGCATGACTTGCAGGTGGAGTGGCTCGGGTGGGTAGACCACCGGGAACTGGCCGGTGTGGTGTCACAGGCTAGTCTGGGGTTGTCCCTGCTCCAGCCCACCGAGCGGTACCTGAAGGGACTGCCGACCAAGATTTTCGAGTACCTGATTATGGGGCTTCCCGTCCTTTCGGCACGGGGACCGCTGCTGGACCGCCTGATTGCATTGTCTGCCGCCGGCCAGTCAATAGATTCCACGAATCCCGCGACCGTGGCGGCTAGCATGCGGGAGCTGCTGTCCCGGGATGACCTGGCAACAATGGCCTCGAAGGGTCAACATATCGCACGAAAACTATTCACTTGGGATGCACGACAGGGCAAGCTGCCTGAGCTCTACGCGCGACTGTTGCAAAGTTCGTGATACAGTGCTTCAACGGTCGAGGCCGCTTCGTCCCAGCGCCAGTTTGCGTCAACGAGCGGCGGCCCCTGCTCCAGCGCCTGTTGCGACAGCCCCTCTTCGGTGAGCGCGCGAACCAGTGCCTTCGCCAGCGCATCCGCATCACTGGGAGGAAACAGGAGCACCGGCGCGCTGGTAGACGCCCATTGCCGGTTGGCCTTGATATCACTGGCAACCAGGACTGCCCCGGAAGCCATTGCTTCGAGCGCTGTCAGCGGGATGCTGTCGGAAAGGGCTGGAGTAACCACCGCCCTCGCTCGGCCCATGAGCTTTGCCAACTCATTTTCCGGCAAGAGACCGGGAAGGCTGACGTTTGGCCCGGCATCTTCGAGCATCTCCGCAACTTCCTCCCGAAGTGGCCCGTTACCAGCCAGGATGAATCGTGCTTCTGGGACCTCTCTGATGACCTCGGGAATGGCTCTTGCTAGGCAAAGAGGGTCGTAAACGTCCCGGAAACCACGGCTGAATAACACCAAGAGTTCCTTGCGACCCGGCTTGAACAAATCACAATCTACTCCAAATATGAGGGAAAGCAAACGTTTCTCGTCAACCCCCCATTTCCGCAGGTTCTCTGCGAGAACGGGCGGAGCAATCACTCGGTCCGCCCCCAAGGCAGTTTTCCGGACTATTCTTGACAGTAGCCAGGATTCATCCGGAGCTAACAGGACGTCAGAGCCCAGAGCCGTGACCACCACAGGATGGCGGCCGGCCCTGACCGCATAATTTCCATGATTGACAAGATTGAACCCGTGCACGACTTGCGGAGCAAAATCATCCAGCATCCTTCGCAACCGGGCGGTGGTCCGGCGCACGGCACTTCCGAGGGTGAAGAGGTAGCGGCGGTCAAGCGGCGGCTCTGGACCAAAATGGGTTGCACCATCGCCCTCCACGAGCGAAAAGAGCGCCACTTCGTGGCCGTGACCCTTGAGCCACTCCACCCAGCGGATGGTATGGATGCTGCGGGCGCTGGACACCACGGCAATACGCAGCGAAGAAGTCACGCCAGTCCATTTCGGACACCGTTATAGCCTGTGCCCCCCAGTATCTCAACCATGCTGGCCCGCAAGGTGGCCGTTCTCATCTATGGTCGCGCCATCGCGTTTGGCCTGAGTCTGGCTATTCCAATCGCCCTGACACGCCTGCTCATAAGAGATGAATATGGCACTTACCAGCAGCTGGTCCTGGTCTATGTTTCCATACAGGCGTTACTCCTGCTTGGAACACCCCAGTCCCTGCAATACTTTTTCCCGCGTATGGAGGCCGCAGAACGGCCGCAGCTAATCCGACAGACCTGGGGTTTGCTCGGACTGGCATCGCTGTTCGTCATCCTGCTCTTCGGGGCCGCCCAAGGAATGTTGGAAGTCTGGCAGCCATCCCATCCGTTGAAACAGTATCTCTTCCTGCTGGGCGTTTACACCGGGTTGATGCTGCTGGTAACGCCATTCCAGAACCTGCTGGTGCTTGAAGATCGCGCCAAAGCAGCGATGTGGACCATGATTGGATTCAGCTTGCTGGACCTCGTTGTGCTCCCGCTCGCAGCGTGGCTGAATCCCAGCGCCATGGGGATGCTTCACGGAATCCTGATTACTGCCACGATTAAGGTCCTGACGGTTCTGGCATATATTTTTCCACGATACTTGCGCCATGGCGTTTCTGGTGCAGCTTTCATGCGCGAGCAGCTGGCCTACGGCATTCCAGTAGGGCTTACTGCCCTTATCTATGTCATCAACCTGAACATCGACAAATATCTTGTGGGTATCTTCTTCTCGACGACGATTTTTGCGGTTTATTACATTGGGTCGCTCTGGTTCCCCATTTTCGGCTGGATAACCCAGTCCGCAGCCCAGGTGGTGACGCCCAGGATGTCTGCTGCGCATAAAGAGGGGCGACTTTCGGAGATAGAGCAGCTCTACAGCGATAGCGTGCATAAGCTGGCACTGGTATTCCTGCCATTCGCGGTGGGTCTGGCCATAATTGCCCAGCCGCTGATTGTTTTTCTGTTCACGGCCGACTATTCCGGTGCCGTGCCGGTCTTCATGATTTACCTGCTCCTGTTGCCAAGCCGCCCGTTCAGTCTGGGCTGGGTCCTCATGGCCAGTGGACAGACACGCTTCCTCTTCCGACTGGCCGCATCCATGTCCATAATTAACGTAATCCTCAGTTATACTCTGCTAGTTACGCTGGAAGGCGATATGCGCCTCTTGGGGATTCCCGTTGCTACGGTAGTAGTAGCCTGGCTATCAACGATTTTTGTCATGCGCCAGACGGCTCGTACCCTGAAAATCCCCCTCTCCCGGCTCTGTCCCTGGAGGGCAATTGCTACTGCAACGCTGGTTTCGTTGCTGGCTGGCGTACCCGCAGCATCACTCTGGGTCATCGGTCTCAGGGACGAAATCCTGCTGGCTGGTGGCCTGATTGTTTACTGCCTTGCGTTCCTGTGGCTTGCCTCCCGGTTTGGTGTGCTGGATATCCGGGACCGCAAGACATTTCAGGCCCTGTGGCCCTTCTGAAAAAGCAGGGTAAACTGGCGACAAAGCAGCGAGGAAGAAAACTTGACCCCTCACCTGACATTTGAATTATTCCGCTATTTTCTGTTAATACTTGACCGTTTGTTTCCCAAGACTGAAAACCTGCTGCTCTTCCCGGTCCAGGACCGGCAGGAATTCCGTGATAACATTCGCTTCTTTCATGATTCAGCCTCCCGACACCCTGAATTTGAGTGTGTTATTCTCTGTTACCAGAAAGGAGGCTGGAATGGCGATGGGGCTATTTTCTTTCATAGCCTGGAGGGGTTGCTGGCCTGGCTGAGGGCCCGAATAATAATAATCCATCATGGCAGGGGTGACATACCATACTCGGATTCAATGGATTTCCGGAGGCGGAAATTAATCAACCTATGGCATGGTATCCCGGTCAAGGGAATCGGGTATACTGCCAAGAATGAAGACGAACAAACACTCAGGCAGCAATTCAAGGCTCCCAGGGCCACAATCTGCAGCTCTGAGCTTGACCAGTTGGCGATGCGGGCCTCTTTCAGGTTACCGCGGAACCGTGTCTGGACTACGGGCCTGCCCCGAAATGACATGTTGCTCCAGGCGGAGAATGACCTTGCGCCAGACCTTCGGGAAGAGTCCGCCTGGATTCAAGAAAAGCTTCAGGGCCGGAAAATGGTCCTGTACCTGCCCACCTGGAGGGAAGAGCTTGAGGACTCTACCGAATTCACTAGGGACCAATGCCGCAAGCTGAGTGAAATGCTGGAACGGCATGATGCTGTATTCTGCGTGAAAAAACACCCGAATACACCGACCCTGGATTTTGATGGTTTGGAGGTCCTCGATGTCTCTGATTCGCCTTGCAGGGAGGTAGGTACCTTGCTCAGGCACGCCCACATCCTGGTAACCGATTATTCCAGTGCCTGGATTGACTACCTGTTGCTGGACCGCCCCGTTGTCAGCTACTGTTATGACCTGGAATCTTATATAGAAAATCGAGGCCTGCTCTATGACTACGAGTATATTTTTCCCGGAAGGCTCAACCAGACTTTTGACTCCTTCCTGGCTGAATTACAGAAGGCGCTGAATAATGGAACCCCTGACCGGCAGCAGGTTAGAGTAAAGCGCCTTTTCCACAAGTATTGTGACGGGAATAATTCCCGGCGAGTTTGTGATTATCTGACCAGCGAGCTCCAGGTTGCCTGATATTCAGTCCGCGTCCTCTCCGGGGGCTGGCATTTCTCGCTCACGCAACTGGCTGCTACTGATGCCGGGGGTGTGGGGCAGCATGACTACCTGGATATTTCCTCGGTCGATTGCCGCCCGCCCCATGAAATCAATGTAGGGCTCCTTCTCCCAGTCGGTGCCGTGGAACAGGTGTGTAACCCCGTATTCGCGATAGAATGGTTCATGGTCGTTGTTATCGACCAGCACTATATGCTGGGCGATATCCAGGTCCTTGACAGCGGCCAGTCGCCACTGCTCGTCATACCTGATCGTCTGGGCCTTGTAGCGGAATGCGAAGTTGTCTGCTACCACCGCTACGATGAGGGCATCGCATTCCCCTGATGCCCGACGAATTATGTTCACGTGACCCTCATGACAGTAATCGAAGACCCCTGCCAGATATCCTGTCCGCCCGCGACCAGCCATACTGGAGGAAGCTGGAACTCGTTTATAGCAGGGGCGGTCAGGCCAGCTCGCCGCGGATGAACATCAGGTAGCGCTGCTCCTCATCGACTTCCCAAGGGTGTTGCCCGAGGTTGTACTGGTAAGCGATGTTGAGGCTGCCGTCGGGGGCGATGACCGCTTCGAAGAAATCGTGCAGCGGGTGCAGGTCATCGGCCGCCGCCTCCGCCTCGCTGGAAGTGTGCAGCGGCTGCGGGTCGGCCTTGAGGAACTCCAGCTGCTCACCCACTTGCAGGTCGTCGGCGATGGCGCCGTAGAGGTACCAGCGGTCGCCGGCGGTGTGCTCACCGTGGGTGCCGTTGCCTTCGTTGGCGTAGTAGGCGAAGCCGAGCCGGTTTTCGGCGCCGAGGTCGATGGTGGGGTAGAGGAAGACCGCCTCGCGCGGGGTGACGTCCCAGTATTCCCATGTCACGCCGTAGTCGTCGCTGCGGCTGAGGTAGAGCGTCCCGGCCGCCTTGCCGCCTTGCGGGGATTCCTGCCAGGTGACCATCACAGTGCCGTTCTCGCCCGCCGCTATCCAGGGGTACCCTTCGGGGTGCGAGCCCTCCAGCGGGCCGATCGTGACCGGCTCGGCCCAGTTGGCGCCCCAGTCGTCCGAGACCCATACCTTGACTCCGCCACCACCGTTGTTGGTCTCCTGCACGATGTAGACGTGGGGTCCATCGGTCTCGGCGGCGATGTGCGCCCAGCCGCCTTCGATGACCCGTCCCTGGTCGAAGACTACCTGATCGCCGACGGTCGTACCGCGGTAGTACCAGTAGCGGCCGACGCCGCTGGTACCGTCCGTAAGGGGAATGCCCGGTACCGAAACGCCGTTATTGCCGAGGTAATGTACGACCCCATCGCCATGTGCCGTAACCCACGGCCGGTCATCCGCAGTTGTCGACTGGAGCCGCTGGCTGTTGACATGTGAATTACCGCCGTCGTCCCAGACATGGAGCCAGTTGTCCTCGAGCGTCGTGTCAACGTAGTATACGCGGCCGTTGGCGTCAATACCAATATCACCCTCGTCGCCGGGATATTCTGAGCCCAGGTTGGCCAGCCCCCAGTCATCTGGTGGTCCCCAGGTCTCACCACCGTCCTGCGAGACGAAGAACCAGGAGGCGTAGTAGTCCCACGAGGTCTGCGAACCGATTATTGGCAGGGGGAAGTTACAGACGAATGGCCCTAGCCCGGGTGCCCCTCCCTCGCCGCCGCCAGGCCCACCATTGGGGCCGGACCAGCGCAGGTCCTTGTGTGCTGTATAGTAGAGGTTGCCCTGCTGGTCGACGGCGATGCTCGGCTCGTAGCCGATAGCAAACTCTGGATAGAGCTGGCTGTTGTCCTCGTCAACGCACTCCGGCGCGCGTGGCAGCCAGACCGGCTCGCCCCACGTGAGGTAGTCGCCGCCGGGGCTCCCCGGGCCGCCCGGCAGTGGCTCCGCTTCACGCTCGTGTGTCGCGACCCAGTAGCCGCTCCCGACCAGCAATAGCGCGACCAGAATGGCGAAGCTGCGCTCGGATAGCTCCTGCATTACCTGCCGATAATCGTGCCCGGTATTAACGGCTGTTCCAAGGGAGCAACTTTATACGCCTCAGGAAATGCCTGCCGCCCGTCCTGCGCACTCTTCTGGCAACATTCTGCCGTGAGGGCTGACGGCGGCGGCACAGCAGGCGCACATGGCACAACCCCAGCGATACGGCAGCATTCGCGAATTCCTCGACAATCTGCCGCGCCAGCCCTGCATCTGGCAGCCAGAGAACCAGAATATCTGCGTCACCTGCTTGCGCATCAACGAGCCAGTCTCCCGCGTCTGCTCGGTCTGGTCGCAGGCGCTCGACGACGCGCCGCTGGAAGAGCTGGATTTCGAGGAGGAAATGCGTTCACTCCCGGCGGTCGAGAAGGTCGCCGAAAGCCCCGCGACGCCGGGGCTGGTCGAGATAGACGTCGTCGGCGACTGGGATATGGAACCGGCCACGGTCACCCCCGTCGCGGCCGAGCCGGCCGTGGTCAAGCCTGCTGCCGAGCAATCCATTGCGGTGGTCGATATTGATATGGTCCCACCGACAGAGCCTGCAGTTACCGAAGAGCCCGCTGCGGAAGAGACGGAGCCGGCGGAAGTTGGAGACGCGGAGGAGGACGAGCCGATCGCGGCAGAAGCGGTTGAAGCCGAAGCAGAGACGATTGAAGTGGCTGAAAGCGAAGACGCCGAAGAGGTCGTGGCTGAGGCCGTTTCCGTCGAGGAAACTGAAGCTGGCGACGATGCGTTTGACGAAGATACTGCGGTCCCGGAAGCGGTCGAAGTCGAAGCGGCGGAAGACGCCGAAGAAGTTGCGGAAGCCGCGCCAGCCGAGGCCGATGCGGCCGCCGTCGACGCGCCGCCTGTGGGTACGTGGGGCAGCCGCCTGAAATTCTGGGGCGGCGCTGCGGAAACTCCGGCCGCGGATGAGCCGACTGCTGCCGAATCCGACGATGCTGCCACGGACGCCGACGAGCCCGCGCCTGCGGAAATCGTCGACGCCGAAGAGACTGACGTCGAACCCGAAGCTGCGCCTGAGCTAGAAGAGGAGGCGCCGGTGGAGTCGGAGTCTGAAGTGCTGCCCTCAGCCCCTTCGGACGCGCCGTTTGCCGTCGGCGAGGTGGTGAACCACGACGTCTACGGCGGCGGCACGGTGCACGAGTGCATCATGACCGGGAACCAGTGGTCGGTAAGCATCGATTTCAACACCGGCCCCCGCACCATCCTGAGCCATTTCCTAGAAGGCGAAAGCGACGCCCCGGAGTCCGCGCCAGCCGACGATTCGACCTGGGGCCGCGTCGGCGCTGGCCCGGAATCGGATGACGCGCCCGAATCCTCGTCAGGCGATGCTGAAGTCAGCGGCGACGATGATATGCCGCCGCCCGCCGAGCTCGTAGAGGCGGAGGCCGTGGCCGTCGAAGCGGTCGCGGAGCCAGACGCGGAAGTCGCGCCGGTTGAAGTGGAAGCGGTGGAGGTCACCGAGGAGGAAGTGGTTGAAGCGGAACCTGTCGAAGCCGAGCCGGTGGAGACGGAGGCCGTGGCCGTCGAAGCGGTCGCGGAGCCAGATGCGGAAGTCGCGCCGGTTGAAGTGGAAGCGGTGGATGTCGTCGAGGAGGAAGTGATTGAAGCGGAACCGGTCGAAGCCGAGCCGCTGGAGACGGAGCCTGAGCCTGTGCCCGAGCCGGAACCCGAGCTCGCCATGGCCGAGCCGATTGAAGTTGATGCGGAACCAGAGGCAGAAGCTGAAGAGACTGAAGCCGTAGCCGAGCCGGTCATGGAGGAGGCGCCGGCCGACGGTGCCGTCGAGGTTACTGAGGTGGAACCGGAACCGGAGCTGGAGCTTGAGGCGAGCGAGGCCGAGCCCGAAGCGGCCGCAGACCCCGCTGACGCTGCTGCCGAGGTAGTCGAGGTTGAGGCTACTGATACTGCCGAGGCCGCCGACGATGCTGTTGAAGCTGCCGAAACTGAAGTAGCCGAGCCGATTGAAGCCGAAGCGGAACCGCTCGCGGCCGAGCCCGAGCCCGAAACGCCCGAGCCCGAGGCGCCCGCGGAGGCAGCTTCCGGCGAGAATCCATTCCCGCCTGGAGTCGAGGTACATCACGAGTTCTTCGGGATTGGCGTCGTGCGAGAGAGCCGGCCCAAGGACGAGCACTGGCGGCTCGAGGTAGAGTTCAGTGACGGGGCGCAGCGGATGCTGCTCTCGTCATTCGTCACGCTACCCGAGGGAGAAGCTGACACGGATGCTGCCGAACCGGAGACGCCGGTGATGGCGGAGCCCGCGGAGGAAGCGGAGGCGGAACCCGATGTACCCGAGCTGGAGGAAGCCGAGCCTGTTGCCGAGGCTGAGCCGAAGGCGGTGGAGGAAGTGGAAGCGGAACCCGAGTTAGTGGAAGCTGAGCCAGTGGAGGTAGAAGCGGAGCCCGTGCCAGAACCCGAGCTCGCAGTGGCTGCGCCTGTCGAGGCCGAGCCGCTCGCAGAGGCGCCGCCGCTCGTTGAACCGGCAATTATTGAGGCGGAGATGGTCGACGAACCTCCCGTCGCGACGGCGGTCATTGAGCCGCAGGCGGTCCCGGAGGTTGAGCCGGAGGTACCGCTGCTGGCGGAGCCAGTGGTGGTCGACCTGGGCGACCCGGACTTGGAGAGCGACCCGGAGGTCTCGGCGAGGGGGTCACTCGAGACGAAGCGTGCGAGCGGGCGCGGGCGCAGCAAAGGTCAGAAAGTGCGCTGCAGAAAGTGCGGCGGCGAAGGCCACTACGCCAAGACCTGCACGCAGTGAACGTGACGACCGGGCTGCGCTGACAGGGCGACCGTGCCAGCTCGCTTGGGAAGAAGCGGCGCAAAGGGTAAATCCCCGGTGCAGCCGTGCCGCGGCTGTAGCCCCGTAGTGTAGAGGTCCATCATACGTGGCTCTGGACCACGTGACCCTGGTTCGAATCCGGGCGGGGCTACCACTTTTGCCCGTAACCTTGTGCTTACTAAAATAGGAAAGATTCGGCTTGCGAAGCTGGCGTTACAGTTTTCCGCCGTGCTCTAGTGGCGCGCCGTGGACCCTTGGCGCCTGCTGTTCGGCGTGCTGCTGCTGGCGACGTTGGCAACCGGCTGGATTGCGTGGGTTGCGCGGCACGCTTGGCGGGACCGCGAGCGGACGCTGCGCTGGTCGGTTGCGTCGGGCGGCTGCGCGCTGGCAATGATGCTGCTGGTGGCGCTGGAGAAAGTGTGAACGTCGACACGGTAGCCGGCGACACCGCCCCTTCGGCGGCGGTGCTGAACGCGCGGCCGCTGCGCAACGAGGAGAGTGCGAGCTGGGAGCTGGAGGATGGCTTGGCAGTCATCACCCACGCCAAGGAGTTCTCGCGGCTCGAAGGGTGGGTGCGCGACCGCATCGGCGGACCGGGGGAGTTGCGGCGGCCGCTCGACCGCTTCACCACCTTCCTGTGGCTGAAGTGCGACGGCGCGCACACGGTCGCCGGGCTGGTTGCGGCGCTCGAGGCGGAGTTTGGCGAGGAGGCGGCCCCCGCCGCGGAACGGGTACAGAAGTGGTTGCAGCGGATGCTCGAGCTGGGACTGCTGCGACTGGTGTCGGGGAAATGAGGGTACTGCGCTGCCCTGACTGCGGCTCGACCGATATCGACTACGAGGCGGGGCTGGTCACCGGCAGTAAATACCGCTGCCAGAAATGTGCCTACATGGGGCCGCTGGTAATCGAGGAGGAAATCCCGGATGGCTGAACCGCGCTTCGACTGGGAGAGCGGCATCGACGCGCTTGCACCGCATCTGGCCGGCACAAAGCGCATCGGGCTACAGGTTCCCGAGGGGCTGCGCCCGCGCGCGCCTGACATCGTAGCGCGGCTGGCGCAGTTGAGCGGTGCAGAGGTGCTGCTGTGGGGTGAGCCCACCTTCGGCGCCTGCGACCTGGCCGACCGCCCGCTCTCGGAAGTGGGTGTCGACGCGCTGGTGCATCTCGGCCACCTGCCGATGCCGTATCACGCCGACTGCTATGCGGTGCCGGTGCACTTCGTCCCGGTGCAGCACACCGGCGCGCTCGTGCTCCCCCGCAAGGCCATCGCCCGATTGCGCGAGCTGCTGCCAGAGGCCATCGGCGTCGTTACGACTGCGCAGCACTTGCACCTGCTCGGGGAGCTACAGGAGCGGCTCGCCGCGGCGGGCTTCACGCCGGCGGTCGGTGAGGGCGGCCCGCGGCTGGCGGCGCCGGGGCAGCTGCTCGGCTGTAGCTCGGCGGTGGCGCGCAGCCTTGACGTCCCCGGCTATCTCTATCTCGGCACCGGCGTCTTCCATCCGCTGACTGTTGCGCTCTCGACCGGCAAGCCGGTAGCGTGCCTTGACCCGCACAGCGGCGCGGTGACCGAGGCGGACGCCGACCTCTTCCTGCGGCAGCGCTACGCGGCGATTGCTGCGGGCGGGCGCGCGCAGCGCTGGGCGGTGATGTTCTCGACGCAAATCGGCCAGGAACGGCTGGCGCTGGCGGAGCGCCTGGCGGGGGAGCTGCGCGATGCGGGCCACGAAGCGCTGCTCATCGGCAGCATCCACCAGTCCGAAGGCCAGCTCGCGGGGCTCGGCATCGGCGCGGCGGTGATTACCGCCTGCCCGCGGGTCGCCATCGAGGATGGCCCGACGTGGAGCATCCCGCTGCTGACGGTGCCTGAGCTGCAAATCCTGCTTGGCCGGCGAGATTCTGAGCCGTATCCTTTCGATGAATTCCCGTAACGCCAATCTCTTAAACCGGGAGCAGGACTCGCCGGTCGATGGTTGCGCTGCGGGTGGAGAATGTTATCGCCTCCTCGAGCCTCGGCAAGGAGGTCGAACTGGTGCGGCTCGGAACCGAGCTTGAGCACGCCCAGTATACCCGTGGGCTGACCCCTTCCGTGATTGTTGACCTCGACGGTGACGGCGCTGGCGGGCGGACCGGGCTGGTCTTCGGCAGCGGCAAGATATACGTCACCGGCGTTGATGACCTTACGACCGGCCGCGAGGCAGTCACCCAGCTCCGCAAGGCCATCAAGGCGCTCGACCCTAAGGTGAGCCTGCGCAAAGGCGTCAAGCTGGAGAACATGGTAACGCGCGCTGACCTCGGCGCGACGCTCGACCTGGCCGCAATCGCGACGGCGGTCCCCGGCGCCGACTACGACCCGGCCCGCTTTGCGGGGGTGGTGATACGGCTCGACGAACCTTCCGCCAGCTTCATCCTCTTCCGCTCCGGCATCGTGGTCGTGACCGACGTCAGCAGCGAAACCCACTCCCGCAGCGCGTTGAAGGCGCTCAGCAAGTTCCTGCACGCGGCGTCATTGATTGGGTAAAGTGGGCGACGCGCGAATTGCGCAGCTGGCCAGCGCTATCGAGACAGCAGTCGCCGCCGCCACAAGCGGTCCCGCCACGGTCGCGTTTTCGGGCGGCGTCGACTCGTCGCTGGTCGCGATGCTGGCGTCGAGCCACGCCGAAACCGAGCTGTTGGTGGTCGGCACGCCGGGCGCGCACGACCTCGCCGCGGCGGAGGAATCGGCAGCGCTGCTTGATTTAAATATTAGTCGCCTTGAGATTTCTCCCACGCAAATGGTCGCCGCTAGCCAAGAACTGGCCGCGACGCTGAGGCTTTCGCAGCAGGAAGTCGAGTTCCTGCTCCCCTTCTGGCTGGTCGCCCGCGAGGCGACCCATCCGCTGCTGCTCTGCGGGCAGGGCGCCGACGAACTTTTCGGTGGCTACGAGCGCTTCCGGCGCCCCGGCGCGGCCCCTGACCTCGCCGCGGAAGTGGCCGAATTGCAGGCGCGACTGCCGCAGCGCGAAGAGGCGATTGCGCGCCACTTCGCAGCTGAAGTGGCGTGCCCCTTTCTCGACGCACGCGTCGTCGCCGCTGCTGAAGCGTTCCCGCAGACGGAGCGCATCCTTGCGCCCGGTAAGGGGCCGCTGCGGGCGGTCGCCGCTGAGCTGGGGCTACCGGCCGTGATTGCGCAGCGGCCGAAGAAGGCGGCGCAGTACGGCAGCGGCGCGCAGAAGGCGATTCGCGGCGCGCAGCAGCAGCGACTGGCGCTGACGCTACGCTTCCCCTCCGTCGCGGTCGCTGCGTCAGTTGCCGTCGCCACCACTCCAGACAACGCCGGCTGGGTGACACTCGAGCGCGACGGCGCGACGCTCGAGGTGCGCATCGTTGCCGCCAGCGTCGGGAGCCTGCGCGAAGCAGCTGAGGATTTCTTGGCGTGCGCGGCGCTCGCCGCCCGCGTCGCCGAAAAGGATTAGGCGGCGGCGACGCTGGGGCGCCATGTCGCAAAGCTTTGCACAGATGCTCGCTGGCGTACGCACCTTCCACGAGAAGCACGATTTCGCCGGGAACAACGGCCATGATATGGCGTACCGGTTGCTGCTGACGATGGAGGAACTAGGCGAGTTGGCCGAGTGCATTACGAAAGGCAAGCCGCAGGCGGAGCGCGCGGAGGAGCTGGCCGACCTGCTGATCCTGACCCTCGGCCACGCCATCGCAATGGGCGTGGATTTGGAGGCGGCGTTCGACGCTAAGCTCGCCGAGGTGATGCAGCGCCCCGCCATCCGGGGTGACCTCGGCGTGCGGGTGACGCGCTACGAGCCGCCCGCCTGATTCGGCAAACACTAAATATTGCGCTGCCGTGCGCCGGACGTGGCCTCCCGCAGCGAAGCTAGTACCGCCCTTCCCGAGCCGAGTAAAGGGCTCTCAGGCATCGTTGCCGCCGACACGACGCTCAGTTTCATCGATGGTGAAAAGGGCATCCTGAAATATTGCGGTTATGGCATCGACGACCTCGCCGCCAGCTCCAGTTTCGAGGAGGTGGTTTGCCTGCTCTATGACCGCAGCCTGCCCTCGAGGGAGCGACTGGCCGACATGCGCGCCCGCATTGGCGCCGCCCGCGTGCTGCCGTCCGAGGTGAAGCAGATAATCGAGCAGCTCGCCGGCCGCACTTCGCCGATGAGCACGCTGCGTACCGTCGTCTCGGCGCTCGGCCATTACGAGTCGAACGTGCCCCTCAAGGAGCTACCGCCCAAGGCGCTGCGGTTGGTAGGACAGATTGCGGCCGCGGTGGCGATGATTCACCGGCTGCGTGAAGGGCAGGCGCCAATCGAGGCGAACCCCGAACGGGGGCACGCCGCTGACTTCCTGCACATGTTGCTCGACCGCGAGGTGACTGAAACGCAGGCACAGGCGCTTGACCTCTACCTGATCCTGCTCGCCGACCACGGCTTCAACGCCTCCACCTTCTCCGGGCGCGTCACCGCCGGGACGCTGGCGAACCTCCATTCGGCGATTACCTCCTCAGTCGGGACGCTCAGCGGCCCGCTACATGGCGGCGCCAACGAGAAGGCGATGGAGATGATTATCAAGGTCGGCTCGCCCGATAATGCCACCGAATGGGTCGCGGAGCGGATTGCCGCGAAGAAGCGTATTATGGGCTTCGGCCACCGGGTCTACAAGGTCGACGACCCGCGCGCGCCGCACCTGAAGGCGTCGTCGCGCGCACTGTGGGAAGAGCGGGGCGACACAACCCTCTTCGAAACTAGCGTCGCCATTGAGCAGGCGGTCAAGGTGGCGAAGCCGCTCATCACCAATGTCGACTTCTACTCGGCGACGCTGCTCTACGGGCTCGATATCCCGACCGATCTGTTCACGCCGCTCTTCGCGATGTCGCGCGTCGCCGGCTGGACTGCGCACGTGCTCGAGCAGTATGGTGACAATAGGCTGATTCGCCCCCGCGCGCGCTACGTCGGCAAGGCCGACCGCACTTACGTTCCGCTCAAGCAGCGCTGAACCGCAAACAGTTTTGGCGGCCGCTGCTGCCCCCGCGTGGAAATCGTCGCGGCGCGGGCGCATTTGCGGAGTGGGGGGCTGCTGGTCTACCCGACAGATACGTTGTGGGGACTCGGCTGCGCGGCGCTCGACGGCGCAGCAGTCGCGCGACTGCTGCGCCTTAAGAAGCGCTCTTCGGATGGGCTCAGCGTGATGGTCGGCTCCCGTGACGAGCTCTGGGCGCTCGGTGAGCGGTCGCCAGCCGCGGAGGCGCTCGCCGCACGCTGGCTGCCGGGGCCGCTGACGCTGGTACTGCCCGCCGCGTGCGCGCTGCCGGAGGGCGTCGGCCGCGACGGAACCATTGGCCTGCGCGTTCCCGACCACCCCGTCGCGCTGGCGCTGGCGGTGGGACTGCCGCTCGTGACGACTAGCGCCAACCGTCACGGCGCGCCGCCCGCGGCAACGCTGGCGGAAGCGCGCGCGGCGCTGGGCAGCGTCGCGCGCTATCTCGACGGCGTGTCCCCGCAAGGCAAGCCGTCGACGGTCGTGCGCGTAACTGCTGACGGCTGCGAAGTGCTGCGCGCCGGTGCGATTTCCGAAGCGGAGCTGGAGGTGTCGTTTGGAGGCTGACGAGCTGGTAAAATGGCGCCACGCCGGCGAGCTGGCGCGCGACGCGTTGCAATATGGACGCAAGCTCATCGTCGACGGGGCGGACGTGCTGGTGGCGGTCACCCGGATTGAGGATTACGTGCGCCGCAATGATGGCGGGCTGGCGTTCCCGGTCAACATCGCCACCGACGAGGAGGCGGCGCACTGGACGCCGTCGTCGCAGACCGACCGCCGCTTTGCCGCGGGCGAGCTGGTGAAGCTCGACGTCGGGGTGGAAATCGACGGCTACATCGGCGACAATGCTCTCACCGTCGAAATCGACAGCTCGCGGCACGACGAGCTGCGCGCGGCAGCGCTGAAAGGGCTGGAGCAGGTGATTGAGCTGGCGGCGCCCGGCGTCACCACCGGGGTGCTCGGCAGCGCGGTGCAGGCGACCATCGAGGCGTGCGGGCTGCGACCGGTCGCCAACCTGACTGGCCACGGCATCAAGCGCTACGACTTGCACAGCGGGCTCTCGATACCGAGCGTCGGCGGTCATCGCGGGCCCGCGCTGCGCAAGGGCGACGTGATTGCGGTCGAGCCGTTCGCGACCAACGGCGCCGGTCGCGTCGGCGGCAAGCGTAATTCCAATATATATCATCTGGCCGCCCCCCGTCGCGTGCGCGACAGTGCGGCGGCGGAATTGCTCGAGCAGATTCGCAGCGAGTTTAACGGGCTCCCCTTCGCCGAGCGCTGGCTGCACGCGTTCAGTGACGAGCCGCGCAAGCCGTTACAGAGGCTGCTGCGCAGCGGCGCGGTGGGCTTCTACCCGGTGCTCGACGAGCTGGGCCACGGGATGGTGGCGCAGGCGGAGCACACACTGCTGCTGACCAGCGGCGGCGTGGAGGTGCTGACGGCGTGAATTTCTCTCTGCCTCCCGCGCGGTTACAACGGATGGCGACCTCGCCAATGCTGCGCCTCAACGTGCTGGCCGCGTTCACGGGCGCCGCAGTGGCGTGCCTGGCGTGGCTCTTCCTGCAGATGATTGACGGCGTTCAGTGGCTCTTCTACCGCGACGGCGGCTTCCTCGAGCATAATTATGGCGTTTGGATCCTGCTGGTCCCGGCGGCCGGCGGGCTGGCGACGGGGTTGATTATCAAGTATTACGCGGCCGAGGCGCGCGGGCACGGGGTGCCGGTGGTGATGGAGGCGGTGGCGGTGAACCGTGCCCGGCTCGGTACCCGCATCGCGCTTTCCAAGGGCGTCGCGGCAGCCATCTGCATCGGCACCGGCTTCTCGCTGGGGCGCATCGGTCCGCTAATTCTGATGGCCTCAACCTTCGGCTCCGAGGTGGGGCAGCGCATGGGGATGAGCGTTGAGGAGACGCGCACCATGGTCGGCTGTGGGGCGGCGGCGGCGCTCACGACGGCGTTCAACGCCCCGCTGGGTGGAGTAATCTTTGCCATTGAGCTGATTGTGACCGAGTTCCGCACCCGATCGTTCATTCCGCTGGTGGTGGCGACGGTAATCGCCACGGCGGTCGCGCGCGCCATCAAGGGCGACATTTCGGCGTTCGACAGCCTCCCGCCCTACAGCCTGAACTCGCCGCTCGAATACCCGCTCTACCTCGTGCTTGGGCTGCTGGCGGGGCTGGCGGCGACCGGCTTCATCAAGTTGCTATTCGGCTTTGACCGCCTGATGACGGCTATGCACCAACTGCCGCTGCCGGCGCAGACAGCACTGGGTGGCCTGACGGTGGGTGCCATCGCGCTGGCTTTCCCCGAAATCCTCGGCAACGGTTTCGACATTACCCACGGGATGCTGCAGGGGACTGCCGACACCGCCCGGCTGCGCGGCCCCGGCGGCCTGCTCACCATCGACAACATGGCGTTGCTGCTGGCGGTGCTATTCATCCTGAAGCTTATCGCCACTTCAATATCGATTGGCAGCGGCGGTTCCGGCGGTGTATTCACGCCGTCGCTGTTCCTTGGCGCCGCGCTCGGCGCCACCTTCGGGCTAGCGGTTGCACCGCTCGGCTTTACCGCCCCGGCGGGCGCGTACGCACTGGTGGGGATGGCCGCCTTCACTGCGGCGGCGACGCGCGGGACGCTCACCGCCATCGTGCTGCTGTTCGAGATGACTGGCGACTACCAGATTATCCTGCCGCTGATGCTAGCGTGCGTCGTTGCGGACGCGGTCTGCTACGTAATGTCGGAGCACTCGATTTACACCACCAAGCTGGCGCAGCGCGGCGTCCATATCGACCTCGGTGCCGAGCAGGACCTGATGCGCATGCTCACCATCGAGGAGGCGATGTCGCGCGATGTGATGACGCTCGCACCCGACACGCCGCTCGAGGTGGCCATCAGCCAGCTCGAAGATACGGGTCACATGTCGTTCCCGGTGCTGGAGGAGGGCAAGCTGGTCGGCATCATCACCTGGGCCGACCTGCACAACGCGGTCGTGAACCGCGACCGCCATCTGACTGTCGGTGACTACTGTGTCCGCGAAGTGCTAACCGTCACGCCCGACGACCAGCTGACGCGCGCGCTGGATCTGCTGGGACAGAAGGAAATCAGCCACCTGCCGGTGGTCGACCCGCACGATCCCACGCGGCTGGTGGGGCTGATTACCAAGGGCGATATCATCAAGGCGTACAACCAGCGGCGGTTGGTGCGGCGCAAGCTGAGCTGGGACCAGAATGGTGAAAGCCTTTAATTGGCGGGGTTCTGCGGCCGGGTGCCGTCAGAGACTCCAGTCGAGGAAGAGCTGGTCGTGGGCCGTTCCCGTACCAACGGCGGAGCCCAGCGCTCGCCTACGCTCTCCAACCTCGGGATGCGGGTACTGACGATAATCAAGCGGTACTGGTAATATGGGCCTGTTTGGACGTAAAAAGAAAAAGAGGGCGAAGAAGCCGGTGCTCGAGCCGCTCACAGCATCTGTAGCGCCAGTCGCGGTGGCGGCTCCGGTCGCGCAGGCGCAGCCCATAGTTGAATTGGCGTCACCGCCGACCAACATCCAGCCTGACATGGTCATCGAGATGGACATGGACATCCAGCCGGCGGTCGAACTAGCGCCAGCCGTGCAGCCCGCGGCGCCAGCCGGGCAACCGGCTGACTGGCACAAGCGCAGCGAGAAGCCGCTGATGGATATTCACCGCCGCCTCGACAGCATGCTCGAGGAGGATTCGGCCTCGCTCGAGGAGCGCTACCGCGAGCGGTTCGGTGACAAGCTCCCCAAGTCGGTCGCGGGTGGCGCGCTGGCGAAGAAGGAGGAGCCGGCCGCGGAGGGGAAGAAAATCACCTTCAAGTCGCGCTCTAAGATAAGTTTCAAGCCCCAGGCGCCCGCTGCAGTGGACCCCGAGCCCGCTGCGGAAGCGGAGGAAGAACCGGCTGCCGCAGAGGCCCCCGCCGCTGAAGATACCTCGTCAGGCGACGGCGCCCGCCGCACCGGTTCACGCACCAAGGGCGCCATCGGCAGCGGCGCGTCCGCCGTCGGGCGCGGAGCGCGCGCGACAGGCTCAGCGATCGGCAGCGGCGCACGCGCGACCGGTGCCGCCATCGGTAGCGGAGCCTCGAAGTTCACCGGCCTGTTCCGGCGCGGCGATTCCGGCGACGCAAAGCCTGCTGCGAAGAAGGCGACGCCGAAGAAGAGAGCTGTCGCGAAGAAGAAGGCGAAGCCCGATTACGGCGCGATGACCGGCGCCCAGCTCAAGGCGGAGCTGAAGAAGCAGGGACTTCCGATCTCGGGCAAGAAGGCCGAGCTCGTCAAGCGGCTGCAGAAAGCCTAACGGTGAGTGATTATACTCACCACATCTCCGTCGGCAACACGGTGACCCAGCCCGACTGTTTGTCCGGGAAACTTAGCTGACGGCCCGGTTACCAGCGCGTAGCGGAACTTGCGCCGGAAGTCGCGGTGCAGCGCTTGGCAGATTTCGGCGATGTTCGTCCCGCGCCGCACCACCAGCGGCTCTTCCATGTCGGCCGCCTGCCCCTGCGGTTTCATGAAGACTGATATAAAATCGAGCCGCGCGTAAATCGCGTCGCATAAATCGTCGAGCCCTTCCCCCGTCGGCGGCGCAATCTCGATGGCGCCGGGGCAGAGCTCGCGCGCCCGCGCCAGCTGCTTTTTACTGGCGAGGTCGACCTTGGTCAGCACCGTCAGCGATGGCACGTAGACGCGCGAGCCGGCCAACAGGTCGATCAGGTCGTCTAGGTCGATATACTCGCGCAGCACAATCTGCGCGTTGACCACGCCATACTCTCGCGCGACCACCTTGATAGCCTCATCCTCAAGGTCCTGCTCGACGGTCGAAATGACCTCGATGCCGCCCTGCCCCATCCGCGCAATTGAGCCATTCGGCGGCCGCCCGTCGAGCCGCAGCCCGGCGTCCTCCAGCTCCTTCAGGATGACGTGCGGTGCCGACTCGCAGGCGTCGACAATGTGCAGTACCAGGTCGGCTGCGCGGATGACCGAGAGCACCTCGCGCCCTCGCCCGGCGCCCCGCGCAGCGCCCTCAATCAGCCCCGGCAGGTCGAGCAGTTGGATGGTCGCGTCGCGATGCTTGAGCACGCCGGGAATCACGTCCAGCGTCGTGAAGGCGTACGCCGCAGTCTCACTCTCAGCGGCGGTCAGCGAGTTGAGCAGCGTCGACTTGCCGACGCTCGGCAGCCCCACTAGCGCCACCGTCGCATCGCCCGCCTTGCGGACGCTGTAGCCGCTCCCCTTTGGGCCGGACGATGCCGCGATGACCTGCTCGCGCAGCTGCGCCATCTTCGCCTTCAGCTTACCGATGTGGTGCTGCGTCGCCTTGTTGTACTTGGTGCTGGCGATTTCAGCCTCGATGTCGGCTATCTTCTCGGGGAGGGACACGTCCTGCGGCAGAAATGGGCTGTTATGAAGCCGCTGGTGGGCCCGGCCAGATTCGAACTGGCGACCTTCGCCATGTGAAGGCGACGTCATAGCCAACTAGACCACGGGCCCGTGGCGCGCACCGCAGGTGGTAACTATTTGTGGGTTACGTCTCACCCGCCATGGTTGTCAAGGCAAAGCGGGGCCGCCGCCGCTACCTCCAGCTGCGTACCGAGCCCACCACCAGCCGCCGCAAGCTGGAGCGGCTGCTGGCGGGTCGCCTGGCGGAGTTCCGTGTCATCAGCTGCGCGGAGGGCGAAGCGGTGGTGCGCGTGCCGCATACCGCGGTGGCAGTAGCGCGCGAAACGCTCAACGGCGACCTCGGTGACGGCATCGTCGGTGAGACGCTAGTGACGAGCGGCACGCTGAAGGGTTTGCTGCGGCGGCTCGCGGAGCGAAAGTAATTAGCCGCTGCCGGCTGGCCCGGTGATGGAGGCGAGCGTAACCTGCTCCGAGTGTGGTGCGACGACCGAGGCGGAAGTAGCTTCGGAGGGGCATTCCGAGTACGTCGCCTGCGGCGATTGTGGCCACCGCTTCCTGTGGGAGCCGGCCGGTGGCGGCGGCACGGCTTCGGAGGAGCTGGACTGGGGTGACGGAGCGGCGGCGGGCGACTATGTCGCGCTCTACCCTTCGACCAGCCGGCCGCAGATTGCGGGGCTGCTGCTTCTGCTGGCGGCGCTGGGGCTGCTCACCAACGTCATCCTGCTGAACGGAACGCTGGGTGACCCGGACAAGGTCGAGGGCGCGACCGTGAAAATGAACGAAATCATGGCCGATTCCGGGATGTCCTCGTCGGAGGAATACGACGAGGATTTCGTCCGCTCGGTCCTGCGCGCCGCGATTATCTGGGAGCTCTTCTGCACTGTGCTGGCGACCGCCGGCGGAGTGCTGGTACTGATGCGGCAGAACTACACGCTGGTGCTGGTGGGCTGCGCGACCGCCATTGTCGGGATGGGTCCCTTCATGCTCTCGACGCTTTTCGGCGCTATTGCGCTCTACCTCGCGCTGCAGTCGCGCCCAGAGTTCGGGCTGGTTGACGAAGAGAGCTGGTAGGGTGCTACCAGCTATTCTGGAGCACTTCGGTATAGCTGAGCTTTACCCTCCGCAGGTGGAGGCGATACCGCTGGTCGAGCGCGGCGAGTCGCTGTTGCTGGCGGTGCCGACTGCCGCCGGCAAGACGCTGGTCGCCTACCTCGCGCTGCTGCGCGCTGCGGCGGCGGGCCGCCGCGGCATGTATCTCGTCCCGCTGCGCGCGCTGGCGTGGGAGAAGGTCGAGGAGTTGCGCGCGCTGACGAAGGCGGTGCTGCCGCAGGCGCGCGTCGGGGTCAGCGTCGGCGACTACGACCGCACGCGCGGGCTGGGCGACTGCGACATCATCGTCGCGACCAGCGAGCGCGCCGACTCGCTGCTGCGCCACTCGCCCGACTGGCTGCCGCAGGTGGGCTGCCTTGTCGCTGACGAGGTGCACCTGCTCAACGACTCCAATCGGGGGCCGACGCTCGAGGTGACGCTGACGCGCTTCCGCGAGCTGGTGCCCGACCTGCAAATTGTAGCGCTCTCGGCAACGGTTTCCAACGCGGCTGAAATCGCCGAATGGCTCGGTGCGGTGCTTGTCAGTAGCGACTTTCGCCCTGTGCCGCTGGCACGCGGCATCTGCACCGACACGCAGCTAGTGTGGGAAGCGGGCGCACGGCAGGTGCTGCCGCGCACGGGCGCCGAAGGACTGGTGCAGCAGCGGCTGCCCGACCAGTCACTGGTCTTTGTCTCAACGCGACGCGGCGCCGAAGCGCAGGCGAAACGGCTGGCGCCAATTACCGAGCTGGCGCTCTCGCCCGCCGAGCGCGAGGCATTGGCGGAAGCGGCTGACGCGCTGGAGGCGGGTGCCGACGAGGCAACCAGCTTCGACCGCGGGCTGGCGCAACTGCTGCGTCGCGGCGTCGCGTTCCACCACGCCGGGCTGACTAACCGGCACCGCAAGCTGGTCGAGGCGCAGTTTCGGGAGCGGCGGCTGAAGGCGCTGGTCGCGACCCCGACGCTGGCGGCTGGCGTCAACCTGCCGGCGCGGCGCGTTATCGTGCGCGACCTGAAGCGCTGGGAAGCGTCATTCCAATCCAACCAACCGTTGCCGGTGCTCGAGGTGCTGCAGATGCTCGGCCGTGCGGGGCGCCCAGGCTACGACGCCGAAGGCGAAGGGGTGCTGATGACGAAGGACGTCACGCAGGCCGAGGAGGCCGAGGCGGCCTACTTTCGCGGCGAGCCGGAGCCAGTGGTATCACGGCTGGGCGCCGAGCCGGCGCTGCGCACCCACCTGCTGGCACTGATTGCGGCCGGCGCAGCGAGCGATCGCGAGGCGCTGCACAGCTTTCTCGACCGCACGCTCTTTGGTGCGCAGGGCGAGTTGTGGCGCACGCAGCACCGGCTCAACCGCGTGCTCGAGTTCCTGCGCGAGGAGGGGCTGATTACGATGACCGGCGCCGCACCGGGCGAGTTCGCCCCCGCCAGCGAAACGCAGCGGGAGGGATTCGCGGCGACCGATTTCGGTCGCCGCGTCGCGCAGCTCTACGTCGACCCGCTCACTGGCGTCACGATACGTCGCGCGCTCGAATCGGGCGTCCCGCCCAACCCGCTCGGCCTACTGCACATGGTGGCGCGGACGCCCGACATCCACTCGCTCTACGTGCGCAAGCAGGAGATGGAAACCTACCTAGTGCGGATGATGAACGCCGAAGGCGAACTGATGCTCCCGACCCCCGAGGACCAAGTCGAAATGGAGTTTTACCTGTGGGACCTGAAGACCGCGTTGCTGCTGCAGGACTGGAGCGAGGAGATGCCCGAGGAGGAGCTGCTCAAGCGCTACTCGACCACGCCGGGCGACATCCGCGCCAAGGTTGACGTCGCCGAATGGCTGCTCTACGCGGCCACCGAACTGGCGCGACTACTCGCACCCGAGGCAGTTACGGAGCTGGAGCAGCTGCGCACGCGTGTCGCCCATGGCGTGCGACGCGAGCTGCTGCCGTTGCTCGCGCTCCCCGGCGTCGGGCGCATCCGCGCGCGGGCGCTCTTCAACCACGGCTTCGCGGCGCCCGACGCGTTCACCAGCCCCACCAAGGCGGAGCTGGCGCGGGTGCCCGGCATCGGCCCGCGGCTGGCGGAACAGCTGGCGGGGCGGCGCGAGCCGGAGCAGACAACGCTCTAAAGGGGGTGCAGCGTTCGGGCTACGATGGTGCGGCTCATCGAGGACCAGCCCGATGCATTCACTTACCGCGCCTTCGGCCGCCGTATCTTCTTCACTGGGCTGCTGGTTGCGGTAACCTACGTCGCCGCCGGGACCATCGTGCTACAGGAATCAGAGGCAATTATGCGCCAGACGGGGATGGATTCCGAGGGTATTGTGGGGCAGATTACCGGTGCGATGGTGTTCGTGATGATAGTCTTTGCGCCGCTCGCGTTGAGCATGTTCCTGCTAATCCGGCTGATTCGCCGCGCCTTCGGCCAGCTGGAGGTCGAGCGCGGACTGCCGCTGACGATGCTCACACTCTCGCGGCTAGCGTTCATGGCTGCGATTACGGTAGCCTTCGCGCCAATGGGACTGGCGATTGATGCCCCCGTAACGGCTATCAATTTCTATCAGGAGCGGTTCATGACCTGGTTTTTCACGTTGGTCGGCATCGGGCTGGCGCTGGTGCTGCTGGCGCCGGTGCGGCAGTTGCAGCTGCGCACCGGCCGGCTGCTGTGGGTGCCGGCACTGGCTGGAGCGTTCGCCGCCGGCTACCTGGTCTGGATGGCGCACTCACCGGCGTGGGACATCTCGGTCTTCCAGCTCTCGCAGGAGAACCTTGACGCGGTCAAGGAGTTCCGCACCAGCTTCACCTTCACGATGCTCACCTGCGCGGCGGCAATCATGACTTGGAGCTGGACCATATCGCGTAATGCCCGCTCGATTCTGGTGCGCCAGAAAGCGCACTTCTTCACGCAATTGGGCCGATGAGTAACCTGCCCTGGAGCGAGAAGTATCGCCCGCGCACCCTCGCTGACGTCAAGGGTAACCCGCATGCCGTGGCGCAGCTCCGCGCGTGGGGTTCGGCGTGGGCGCGCGGCATCCCCGACCAGCGTGGCGTAATCCTGGCGGGGCCGGCCGGCTGCGGCAAGACTTCGGCCGCGCTGGCGCTAGCGGGTGAAATGGAGTGGGAAGTCGTCGAGCTCAACGCCTCCGACGCGCGGTCGGGGCCGGTCATCGAAGGCGTCGCCCTCAGGGCGGGGCTCTTCGCGGGCTTCGCCACCGACGGCACCGCGCCGCGCACCAAGCTGATTCTGCTCGACGAAGCCGACAACCTCTACGAGCGGCCGGAGCAGTCGGCCGGCAAGGCGAAGGACTACAGCGACCGCGGCGGCCGCAAGGCGGTGATGCGGACGCTGCGCGAGACGCGTCAGCCGGTCATCCTGACGGTCAACGACCTCTACGCGCTCACGAAGGGCAGCGGCGGCGCGTTTCGGCGGATAGCGCAGACCATCAAGTTCCAGCGGCTCCCTGTCGCAACCATCCGTGAAGTACTGACCGAAATTGCAGCCGCCGAAAATATTGAAATCGAGCCGGCGGTGGTCCAGCGGCTCGCCGCCAACGCGAGCGGCGACCTGCGCGGCGCGCTCAATGACCTGCAGTCGCTGGCCGAAGGAGAGCTGACGGTCAACGACGAGCAGGTTGATGCGCTCGGTGTCCGTGACCGCGAGTCGGAGATGTTCGACACGCTGCGTGCCATCTTCGAAGGCGACGACTACGATGGCCCCCGCAAGGCGATTTTCGACCTGCACGAGCCGCCCGGCGAAGTCGCGACGTGGGTCAGCGACAACCTGCCGCTGGTCTACCGCCAGCCGAACGACCTCGAGCGCGCCTACCGCCGCGTCGCGCACGCCGACCTGCTGCTGGCGCGCACCCGCCGCCAGCAGAATTACGGCCTGTGGGGCTACGCTAGCGAGCTGCTGAGCAGCGGCGTTGCGCTCTCGCGCCGCCATCCTCCATCGGGTGCGCGGCTGCAGTTCCCATCGTGGATTCGCAAGATGGGCGCCTCGCGCGGCACCCGCGCCGCGCGCGACTCGCTCGCCGCCAAGATAGGCGCGGCGGCGCACATGTCCAAGCGGCAGGCGAAGCTGGAGCAGCTCGCCGTTGTTGCGGCGAGCTGCCGTGGCGATGCGGACAAGGCCGCGCGCATCGCCGGCAAGCTGGAGCTGACCGAAGGCGAGCTGGCGCAGCTGCTCAGCACGACTCCGAAAGACCGCAAGTTGAAAGCCATAATGGAAGCGGCGCAGCCCTTCCGGCAGGAGCGCGAAGTCATCACGCTCAAGATGCGACCAACCGCGGCGAAGCGGGCGGCCGCTGCCAGCGACGAAGCGGTGGAGCCGGCGAAGCCCGATGTGGCGGCCGACAGGAAGCAGAAGAGTCTCTTCGACTTTTAGAACTCCCCCAGCCGCGTCTGCGCCCGCGTGCCGAGCCGGCTGACGCCGACGCCGAGCAGCCGCACCGGCTGCCCTGCCGCCCAGTTGCGGTCGAGCAGCGCGGTCGCGGCGCGCAGTATGTCTGCGGCGACGGCGATTTCGCCGGGGAGCGTCCGCTGGCGCGTGATGGTCGTGAAGTCGGCCCAGCGCAGCTTCAGCGTCACCGTGCGGCCGGTGCGGCCCGAGCGCGCCAGCTCGCCGGTGACCTGTTCGCAGAGCTTGGCGAGCGCCGCCAGCAGCGGCTCGCGGTCGTAGACGTCCTGCGCGAAGGTGCGCTCAGCCGAGATTTGCTTGCGCTCCCACGGGCTCGGGTCGACTGGCCTAGTGTCTATGCCGTGCGCCAGCTGGCGCAGCACCGCGCCGTAGTTGCCGAAGGCGGGCAGCAGCGCCTGCACGTCGGCCTGTGCCAGCTCCCCGCAGGTCTCGATGCCCAGCTTGCCCAGCGCGGCTCCGGTTTTCGGGCCGACGCCGTAGAGTCGCCTGACGGGAAGCGGCGCGAGAAACTGCGCCTCGCCGCCGGGTGGCACAATTGTGCAGCCTTCGGGCTTTTCGAAGTCGCTCGCGACCTTGGCGACCAGCTTGCACGTTGCAAGGCCAACTGACGCTGGCAGCTTGGTTTCGCTCGAAATGTATTTGCGGACCCGCGGCACCAGTTTCTCTGGCACCGCGGCCTCGCCCAAATCGACGAATGCCTCGTCGACCGAGAGCGGTTCGAGCGGGCCGAACTCGGCCAGCCGCCGCATCACCTCGCGCGAGCAGCCCTCGATGCGCTCCCAGTCGGGCGCGCCGAACTTGAGTTCGGGGCAGCGACGCTGCGCCTGCGTCGCCGGCATCGCCGAGCGAACGCCGTGCTGGCGCGCCTCGTAGCTAGCCGACGCGACGACGCCGCGCGTTCCCGGCTTGCCGCCGATGGCGAGTGGTATCCCGCGGTCCTCGGGGTGGTCGAGCAGGTGGACGTTGACGAAGAAGGCGTCCATGTCAAGATGCAGGATTGCGCGCGGCCACTCCATGGTGGGGGATGCTCGGCTGCACATTACCTTTAACCCCCCGGACTGTCGGCGAGCGATGGAACTGGATCCGTGGGCCAGCGACCGCATCAAGGACTACACGCGGCTGCGCGACCAGTTTGGGCTTGGGACGCTGGCGCCCGACGCAACGGGGCTACCGGAAGGGTCGCTCTTCCGCCGCAGCATCGTCTTCGCGCACCGTGGCTGGGAGCCGTTCGGCCGCGCGCTGGCCGACGGGAAGCCGACGGCGCTGATGACCGGGCTGATGCCGTCGGGGAAGATGCATCTCGGCCACAAGATGCTGCTCGATCAGGTCATCGCTTACCAGCGGCTCGGCACTGACGTCTTCATCGCGGTCGCCGACCTCGAAGCGGCCGACCTGCCGCTCGATGAGTGCCGCGACTTTGCCGTCGCAGAATATCTGCGGCACTACGTCGCGCTCGGCCTCGAGCCGTGCCAGTTCTACTTCCAGTCTGAGCGAGTGCAGGTGTTGCGGCTGGCGCACCAGCTTTCACACCGTGTTAACTGGTCGAAACTCGAAGCGCTTTACGGCTTCAGCGGCTCGACCAGCCTCGCGCACGCCACCGCGCCGCTGGTGCAGGCAGGCGACATCCTCCACCCGCAGCTCGCCGAGTTCGGCGGCCCGCGCCCGACGCTTGTGCCAGTGGGTGTTGACCAGGATCCGCACCTACGGCTGACGCGCGACCTCGTGGCGGCGGTGCGTAAAGTGCGCTGCCGGCAGGCGAAGGACGGCCGCATCGGCGCCTTCGCGACCGCCGGCTACGGGACCGCAAAGCTGCTGAAGGATGCCGGCAAACTCTGCGCTAAATTGGGCTTTAAAAAACAGGAGATGAAGGTCGATTACGGCGCGCTCTATCTGGACGACGCGCATCCAGCGGACGTCGAGCATATCGATGCCGCGCTGGCGTATGTCGATGCGTCGCACGGCGGCTTCGGTTTCATGGCGCCCTCGAGCAGCTACCATCGGCTGATGCTCGGCTTCACCGGCGGCAAGATGTCGTCGTCCGAGCCCGACAGCGCCATCTTCCTCGCCGACTCTCCCAAGGAAGCGCAGCGCAAGGTGAAGCGGGCGCAGACAACCGGCGGCCAGACCGTCGAAGAGCATCGGAAGACGGGCGGCCGCCCGCTCGAATGCCCGGTCTTCGAGCTATACGCCTACCACCTCATGGACGACGACGCAGAGCTCAAGAAAATTCACGATGGCTGCACCGACGGCAGCTGGTTCTGCGGTGAGTGCAAGGCGCTCGCGGGTGACCTGCTGGGGGGCTTCCTCGAAGGTCACCAGTCGCGGCTGGCGGAAGCCGATACAGCCGGCTTTGCAGTTTAAATATCGGTCGTCAGGAATCCAAGTCGCGCTCGGCGGCCATTTCGCGCCCCAGCACAGCCGGCATCTGCGCCAGCAGCGCCGCCTCCATTGCGCGCATCGAAATGTCGTGCCCGAGCGCCGCTAGCGATGTGTGCCGGCCCACCGGCAGGCCGCAACCGGCGACCGCTTGCAGGCGGTCGCCCGGCGTCGACAAGTTGATGTCGAAGCCGTGGCGCGAGACCCACTGGCTGAATTGCAGCCCGATGCTCGCGATCTTGAAACCGTCGAGCCAGACCCCCATCATGGCGGGGTTGCGTCCGGCGTCAACGCCGAAAGTTGCGAGCGATTCGATAATCCACTCCTCGATGAGCGTGATTACCGTGCGAATCGACTCCTCGCGCCAGCGGAAGACAGGGTAGCCGACGAGCTGTCCCGGCCCGTGCCAGGTGATACCGCCGCCGCGGTCCACCTCGCGCGACGCGTAGCCGTTCGGCGCCGTGATGCCATCGACCTTCGCGCGGCGCCCGACGGTGATGACCTCGGGGTGCTCGACGAAAATCAGCGTGTCCGGGATTTCGCCGTCGATGCGTTGCGCCTGTAGCGCCTGCATCGCCGCGTCAACCGTGGCGTGAGTGCGCTGGCCAGCGTGCAGCAGCGTCACTGGCGCCAGTCGCGCCCGTGTTTCCAGCGTCACGACCTCGCTCATTTGGCGACGTGGATAGCGTGCCCCAGCCCCGCTAGCGCCGCCTCGGCGAACGCCTCGGTCAGCGTCGGGTGGACGTGGATGGTCCCGGCGATGTCCTCCAGCCGCGCCCCCATCTCGAGCGCGTGCACAAATTCCCCGCTCAGTTCGGCAACGTGTCTGCCGACGGCGTGGATGCCGACGATGACGTTGTCATCGCGCCGGGCGGTGATGCGTACGAAGCCGCCGTCAGCGCCCGCCTGCATCGCCAGCGCGCGTCCGCTCGCGGCGAAGGGGAACTTGCCGATGGTCGTGGCGATGCCTGCCTCCTCCGCCTCGGTGGGCGTCAGGCCGACGCCGACGATTTCGGGCTCTGTAAAGCAGACCGCCGGGATAGCGACCGGGTCGAATTCGCGGCGGTGGCCGGCGATGATTTCAGCGACCATTTCGCCCTGCGCCGACGCTTTATGTGCCAGCATCGGTTCGCCGACAAGGTCGCCGATGGCCCAGACATTGCGCATCGATGTGCGGCAACGGCTGTCGACCCTGACAAACGCCCCGTCCAGGTCGACCGCCATATTCTCCCGCCCCCAGCCCTCGGTGCAGGGGCGGCGGCCGACGGTCACCAGTATGCGGTCGCCCTTGACTTTCTGCGTTTTTCCGTCGGAATCAGTGAACTCGACCGTCGTTGTTTTCCCGCGTGTCTTGGCAGCAGTCGCCTTCGCGCCGAGATGCACCGGCACCTTGTGGCGGCGCAGCCACATCGAAATCGGCCGCACCAGCTCCGTATCGTAAAGCGGCAGGATGCGGTCCAGCGCTTCGATGAATTCCACTTCGCAGCCGAGCTTGCGGTACGCAATCCCAAGTTCGAGCCCGATATAGCCGGCGCCGATTATCACCAGCTTGCTCGGCAGCTCCTTCAGCTCGAGCGCCTCGGTCGACGAGATGATGTTGCCGCCGAATGGCATGAACGGCAGCTCTGTCGCCAGGGATCCCGTGGCGAGAATCACGTGCTCGGCCGTGATGGTCACGCTGCCGTCGGCAGTCTTTACGTCACAAGTCTTGCCATCGTGAAAGGTGGCCCAGCCCTGCAGCAGTTCGACGCCCGCCTTCTTCAGCAGCGTTTCGACGCCGCTGTTGAGTTTGTCGACAATCGACTCCTTCCATGCTACCAGTGCACCCATGTTTAGCAGCGGGCCGTCGGGGAGCGAGATACCCATGTCGCCCGCGCCAGTGTGCGCGCCCAGTTCCTCGAAGCGGCTCGCAGCGTGTATTACCGCCTTCGACGGAATGCAGCCGCGAATCAGGCAGGTGCCGCCGGCGCGGTCGCCCTCGACAATGATTGTCTTGAGCCCGAGCTGCCCGGCGCGGATGGCGGCGACGTAGCCTCCCGGTCCGGCGCCGACTACCAGCACCTTGCATTTGCGTTCCATGATTAGATGAAGATGGTCGCCGGATGTTCCAGCATCTGCTTCAGTGTCTGCATCATCCGGGCGCCGTCATAGCCGTCGACGACGCGGTGGTCGAACGACCCCGAGAGATTCATCATGCGCCGCACGACGATGTTGCCGTCGCGCACGACCGCTCGCTCCTCGGCCTTGTGGACGCCGATAATCGCTACTTCGGGGTGGTTGATAATCGGCGTTGCACCCAGCCCTCCCAGCGCGCCCAAGCTGGTGATGGTAATCGTCGAGCCCGAAAGTTCTTCGGTCGTGGCAGTCTTCTCGCGCGCCGCTTGCGAGACGCGCCGCATTTCATTGGCGCAGTCCCAGACGTCGCGCGCCTCGGCGTGTCGCACCACCGGCACCATCAGCCCGCCGTCGGTCTGCGTCGCGATGCCAGCGTGCAGCGCCTCGTGCTGGACGACGACGTTACGCTCGTCATCGTAGAGCGCGTTGCAGCCCGGGTGCTGCTGGAGCGTCCGTACCAGTGCCTGCATCAGGAACGGCAGGTAGGTCAGCTTCGGCTGTTCGCCGCTGTGCGTCGCGTTCAGGTGCTGGCGCAGCGATTCCAGTTCGGTAATGTCAATCTCCTCAAGATAACTGAAGTGCGGAATGCGCGACTTCGACGCGGCCATCTTAGCGGCAATCCTGCGCCGCAGCCCGATAACCGGGATTTCGGTCGTGCCGGTCCGCTTCTGTCCGCGCTGGCCCCCCGTTAGGCGACCTCCCGATTGCAGGAACGCGTCCAGGTCGTCGTGCGAGATTCGCCCCGCCGGCCCGCTGCCGGGCACTCCCGCCAGCTCGACGCCCGCCTCGCGCGCCCGCCGCCGCACCGCTGGCGACGCGAGCGGCCGCTTCCCCGTCGCGGTCGGTGCGGCCGCCGTCGGGGGCGCCGCAGGTGTGGGCGCAGGGGGCGCTGCCGGCGCTGGAGTGGGAGCCGGCGTGTCGGCTGGTGCGGGTTCAGGGGCCGGCTCGGGTTCGGGAGTGGCTTCGGGTTCCGGTTCCCCGCCCTTGCCTTCGACGTCGAATACAATCAACTCGGCGCCAACCGGGACCATGTCGCCCGGCTTGCCGGTCGTCGAGAGCACCTTGCCGCTGACGGGCGACGGAATCGCGACGGTTGCCTTGTCGGTCATCAAATCCACAAGCGGCTGGTCCTCGGCGACCGTCTCGCCCTTCTTGACTTTCCACTCGACAATCTCGCCTTCGACGATGCCTTCGCCGACATCCGGCAGCTTGAATACGTACTTGCCCATTTCAGTTATTCTCCATCGTTCGCGCAATCGCTTCCATCACTCGCTCCTGGCTGGGGAAGTACTCCCATTCCAGCGTGTGGGGAAAAGGAGTGTCCCACCCCGTGACGCGCTCGACCGGCGCTTCCAGCTGCCAGAAACACTCCTCCATGATTTGCGCCGCCAGCTCACCCCCGTAGCCGCTCGTGCGCGGTGCCTCGTGGACTACCACGCAGCGCCCGGTCTTCTGAACGCTGGCGACAATGGCCTCTAGGTCGAGTGGCAGCAGCGAGCGCAGGTCGATGACCTCGCAGCTCGTAGGGCTGCGCGCGGCGGCCGCTTGCGCGACGTGCACCATAGTGCCCCACGCCAGTAGCGTCACGTCATCGCCCGGGGCGACAACCTTCGCCTCGCCGAGCGGGATGCGGTAGTAATCCTCGGGGACTTCGCCGCCGGGGTGGGTGTCCCATTTCTTCGCAGCGGCGGCGTGGTCGCCGTCGAACGGTCCGTTGTAGAGTCGCTTCGGCTCGAAGAAAATAACTGGGTCGTCGTCCTCGACCGCTGTCGTCAGCAGTCCCTTGGCGTCGTAGGGATTCGACACGACGACCACCTTCAGCCCCGGGGTGTGGGTGAAGTAGGCCTCGGGTGACTGCGAGTGGTAGTGGCCGCCACGGATGCCGCCCCCGCACGGCGTGCGGAAGGTGACCGGCGCCCAGTATTCGCCGCCAGAGCGGTAGCGCAGCTTCGCCAGCTCGTTGGTAATCTGGTCGAAGGCGGGGAAAATGTAGTCGGAAAACTGGATTTCGGCGACCGGACGCAGCCCGTTGAGGCCCATGCCGATGGCGATGGACGCGATGCCGCCTTCGGATAGCGGGGTGTCGAAGACGCGGTGTAGTCCGTGCTTAGCCTGAAGGCCGTCGGTGCAGCGGAAAACACCGCCGAAGTAGCCGACGTCCTCGCCGAAAATCACGACGTTCTCGTCGTGCTCGAGCAATGTGTCGAGCGCGCTGTTGACTGCCTGGACGATATTCATCTGCGTCATCAGACCCCCAGCTGCTGTCGCTGCTTGCGCAGGTGCGGCAGTTCGTTTTTATAGACGTCTTCGAAAAGCGTGCTTGCCGGTGGATACGGCCCCTCGTCAAGCGTGCCGAATTCCTCCGCCTTCTTGTAGGACCTGATGACAAGTTCATTGAGTTCATTCTCCAGTGCTTTATGCTTCTTGTTGTCCCATTCGCCAATCGCCTTGAGGTGGGCCTTCAGTCGTTCGATCGGGTCTCCCAGCGGCCATGATTTCCACTCATTTTTCGGCCGGTAGCGCGTCGGGTCGTCGCTGGTTGAGTGCGCCTCGCCCCGGTAGGTGAAGACCTCGATAAAGGTCGCACCAAGTCCTTGCCGCGCGCGCTCGGCGGCCCACTGCGTTACAGCGTAGAGCGCCAGGAAGTCGTTGCCGTCAACGCGAATCGATGGCAGGCCGTAAGCGATGCCGCGCGCCGCAAAGGTAGCGCCGCCGATTGAGATATTCATGTGGGTCGAGATGGCCCACTGGTTGTTGACCACGTTCAGGATTACCGGCGCGCGGTAGACTGCGGCGAAGTTGATAGCGTAATGGAAATCTCCCTCGGCAGCGGTTCCATCCCCCACCCATGAGATGGCCACGTTCTCCTCACCGCGGTAGGCAAACGCCATCGCAGCGCCGACCGCCTGCGGGAATTGCGTTCCCACCGGCGATGAAATCGAGACGAAATTGCCCTCGCGCCAGGTGTAGTGGACCGGCATCTGTCGTCCCTTGGCGTTATCGCGCTGGTTGGAAATGCAGTGGCACATCATGTCGACCAGGTCGCGCCCGCGCACCAACTGCAGCCCCGGCTGGCGGTAGCTTGGGAACAGGATGTCCTCGTCGCGCAGCGCCATTCCCTGCGCGATGGCCACGGCCTCCTCACCGAGCGATTTCATGTAGAACGAGAGCTTGCCGGTACGCTGCAGTGTCTGCATGCGGTCGTCGTAGATGCGCAGCAGCAACATGTGCCGCAGCCCGGTGCGCAGCGTCTCGGCGTCGAGCTTCGGGTCCCAGTCGCCTACCGCCTTGTGCTTATCGTCGAGCACGCGCACCAGCGAGAATGCTAGGTCGTGCATCTCTGCCGCGTCGCCGTCGACCGCTGGCTTCAGCGCCTCGCCTGCCTTGGGCAGTTTGAGCTGGCTGAAGTCGGGCAGCTCACCCGGCCGTGCCGGCGGTTCCGGCACGTGTAGCGTGCGCCGCTTCCGGCTCACGCGATCACCTGCAGTCCCGCTGTGACCGGTTCGCCCTGCGCCGCCGCCAGTAGCGACTCGGCGCGGTAGGAGGAGCGCACCAGTGGTCCCGACGCGATGGCGCGGAAGCCCAGCTCGCGGGCGGTGCGCGCCAGTGCGTCAAACCGCTCGGGCGTCACGAACTCGCGGACGGGGTGGTAACCCGGCCCCGGCGCGAGGTATTGCCCGAGCGTCAGCAGTTCCACGCCAACGTCGTGCAGTGCGCTGAACGCGTCGTGAATTTCAGCCTCGGTCTCGCCCAGCCCGAGCATAATGCTCGACTTGGTCACCAGCTCCGGGCGCAATTCCTTCGCCGCCGCGAGGATGCGCAGTGACTGCGCGAAGCTGGCGCGGGGGTCGCGCACCTCGGGCGTCAGCCGCTCGACGGTCTCGAGGTTGTGCGCGAAGACTTGCAGCGGTGCTCCGTCGAGGAGCGCCGCCAGCGCCGCCTCGTTGCCGGCGAGGTCGCTGCAGAGCATCTCCAGCCCCACGTCGGGGAGCCGTGCGTGGACTGCGTCGAGGCAGGCACGGTAGTGGGCTGCGCCGCCGTCAGGCAGGTCGTCGCGGTTGACGACCGTAATTACCGCGTAGCTAAGCCCCATCGCGGCGACCGCGTCCGCCAGCTGCTGCGGCTCCGCCGGGTCGGGCGCGGCCGGCGTGCGCAGCGTCTCGACCGCGCAGAAGCGGCAGCCGCGGGTGCATTCCCGGCCGGCGACCATGAAGGTCGCGGTGCCGCGCCCCCAGCACTCGTGGAGGTTGGGGCAGTGCGCTTCTTCGCAGACGGTGTGCAGCGCGTTGCCGGCGACCGCACCGGTCGTCGCGCGGTAGCGCTCCAGCGCCGCGCCGGTCGGCAACTCGACGCGGAACCATTCGGGTAGCCTCGTTCGTGCGTGCGTAGACAAGCGAGCCGGCATCAGTCGTGCGGTTTAATGCTAATGGCTGTGCAGACTGCACCAATCATGGAGAGTACCCAGTTCGCGGTCAGTGGCGCCACATAGGTAGAACAGCGTCGTAGCCCGCGAGCGGGACACCCGTCAGCGCGGCCGCCTCCTGGTCGAGCGCGCGCAGCTGCTCCGGCCCCAGCTCGCTGGCGCTGCCGGCGCCGAGCGCGCCCATCGCGTGCGCGAGCTGGTCGCCCAGCTTGCCGAGCCGGTTCAGCGTGATCTTGCTGGTCAGCACGACCCCGGCGGCGCCCAATGCCAGCATTTTGAGCACGTCGTCCGCCGATGCCCAGGGCATCTCTGCCAGCACCGGCAGCCCGCTGCCACGCGCCGCGGAGAGCGCCGCCTCGAGCGGGACGGTGCCCGGCGTCAAGATAACGCCGTCGGGCGCCGCGGTGCGCAACGCGCCCATGTCGCCGCTAAGGTCGCCCGCGGGGATCCGTACCAGCACCGGCACACGGTCGCGCGCCCCCTGTCGCACCAGCTCGACCACCTGTACTAGGTCGTCAGGCCGTTCCATGTCGAGCCGCCGCGGCAGCCTCCCGGTGCAAAGGTCGATGACCGCCAGGTTGCATTTGTCGAAACTGGGTGCTTTCGCGCCGACCGCCCACGTCGCCTCTTGCGGTGCGTGGTCGCCCTGCCACAGCAGCGGAATCGTCAGGTTCAGCGGCTCGCCAGTCCCGGGGCCGAGCACCAGTCCGGGGTTGACGCGGTCGAGCCCGGGTCGGCGTGGCCGTCGCTTCAGCACCGCCGGCACCAGCCGCAACCGCGACAGCAGCTCCGGCACTTCCTCGCGCTCCGGTCGCGGAGGTGCGGCGACCGCACCGCCGCTGACGCTCTGGAACTCGAGCCCGTGCGGGTCGATGCCGTGCTCCTGCAGCAGCCGCTGCACTGCCTTGCGCTCGGCGGGTGCGGCGGGCTTGGCGCCCCCGTCAGGTGGTGTGAAGTTGCCGGCGATGAACAGCTTGCCGCCCGCCATGTAGCGCGCCACGTCGCCGCCGACGTCGCCCGCCACTACGACGGTGCCGCCCTGCATCCCGGCGCCGAGCGCCCCCTCGACGTCGCCCGCGACCAGCAGCTCGCCGTCGAGCATCCCCGCCGCAGCGCCGCCCCGTACCGAGCCCTGCACCACCAGCGTCCCGCCCGCTAGCCCGTGGCCGGCGCCGCTGCCGGCGGAGCCGTTGACGATGATTTCGCCACTGCGCATCGAGTTGCCGGTGAAACGCCCCGCGCCGCCGTTGAGTATTAGCTGCGCGCCGTGGTTCAGCCCGCCGAAGTTGTCGCCGCCAGTGCCGTCGAACGTCGCCGTCTTCCCCTTCGGGAAGCCGACCGCGATGCACGCCAGCGGCTCGAGCCGTTTGGCGGCGACGGTGTCGCTCTCCGCCAGCCGCTCCAGCAGCCGCGAATTAATGTCGCCCGGCGTCGGGTCCCAGACCTCCTCTTCGTCCGTCATCACCACGGCATCTGCGGTGGTATTTAGGTGGTTAGTGTCCCCGCGTGACCATGTATTCGAGCAGCGCCTCAAACAGCTGCCGCGGCTCGCCTTGCGGGTATTTCGCCAGCGTGTCGCGGACGCCCTGCAAGTAGCTGTTCGCCAGCTCGTGGCACGTCGCCAGCGCGCCGCTGCGCTCCATGATGGCGACCGCCTCCGCCACGTCGCCGTCGCTGTTGTCGCCGCCATCAAGGATGGCGGTGAGCCGCGCGCGGTCGTCGGGCGCGGCGCGGTCTAGGGCTTCGATGACTAGCAGCGTGCGCTTGCCCTGCCGGATGTCGGAGCCGGACGGTTTGCCGAGAGTTTCGGCGGGGGCGGTCGCGTCAAGGTAGTCATCCCATATCTGGAAGCCGAGCCCGACCTCTATCGCCATCTGCCGCAGCTCCAGCGCCTCGCGCGCATCGGCACCACAGATGCGCGCGCCGCCGAACGCGGCTGAACCAAACAAAATTGAGGTCTTCAGCCGCACCATCTCTAGGTATTCGGCCGGTGCGACCGTTTCCCGTTCTTCAAAGTCAAGGTCCATCTGTTGTCCCTCGCCGATTTCCCGCACGGTAATTGCCAGATGGCGCACTAGCTCGGCGCGCAGCGCATCGCTGCAATCGCTGTCGGTCACCATCTCGAACGCGTAGGCGAAGAGCGCGTCGCCAGCGTTAATCGCCGCCGCGACGCCGAACTCGGCGTGCGCTGACGCGACGCCGTGCCGCAGGTCGTCCTCGTCCATTACGTCGTCGTGAACCAGCGTAAAGTTGTGGACCGTTTCCAGCGCGACGGCATACGGCACCGCCTTCACTGAGTCGCCGCCGACCAGCTCGCACGCCAGCAGCGCCATCACCGGCCGCAGCCGTTTACCGCCTGCAAGCGGGATATGCGCCATCGCGCGGTAAAGATTTTCAGGTGGGCGCACCCGCAGGTATTCGCGCAGCGCCGCCTCGACCGGCGCCGCTCGTGCGGCGAGCGTCGCCTTCAGCTCCATGCGACCTCGCCCATGTCGTGAATCTCGCCGTCGGACATCCCCGCTAGGCCATCCAAGTCTGCCCACCACGCCGGCAGCAGCCGCTCGGCAATCAGCCGAAACCACGGGCCGACGGGCTCGCTATCGAGCAGTTCGCGTAGCTCGGCCTCAGTCACCCAGCGCGCCTCGGCAATCTCGTTGGGGTTCGGCCGCGGCGTCACGTCCGCCCGCAGGCAGATGATGTGGTCCATTTCGTGCTCGACCCATTCCGCGTCGGCGCGGGCGCGGTAGAGCATGCGGGTCATGAAGACCATCCGCTCGAGTGGCGCCTCGGCTGGCGGGACGCCGAGCTCCTGCTCCAGCTTGCGCTGTGCGGCGCGCTTGACACCGAGCGCATCGCGCTCCTCGAGCTCCGCTGCGCGGTGCAGCGGATGGCTGCAGCAGCTGTTGGCCCAGACGCCGGGAAACGTGATTTTCCCCGGTGACCGCTGCTGGAGCAGCAAACGATCGCGCGAGTCGAAAATCAGCAGGCTGAAGGCGCGGTGCAGCTGCCCCGCGCCGTGGTGGCACTCGACCTTGCTCGCACCGCCCAGCGCCGCGTCGCGCTCGTCGACGAGTATGCACTCCTCGGTCATCAGCGCGACCTGTTCTGTGTCGTGCCCCGCGAGTGGCTCCGCCTCCATACTGGCCGGCAGATGGCGCCGCTATAAAGGCAGTCGGCGGCCCAACCGCTATAATGCAGTCGCGAATGCGCCGCGCATGGGCAGGCTCGACTTCCTCGCGAAGCTGGGAATAGAAGCGGAGAATGCTGGCGGCTACGCCACCGAATGGTGCGGCGCCGGCGGGCTGCTTGAGTCGGTTGCGCCGGCTGACGAGTCGGTCATCGCCAGCGTACGCCAGTGCGATGCGGGCGACTACGAGACTATCATGGCCAACGCCACTCGCGCGTTCGCCTGTTGGCGGCTCGAGCCAGCGCCGGCGCGGGGCGAAGTGGTGCGGCAGCTGGGCAACGAGCTGCGGAAGCACAAGGTGACGCTCGGCAAGCTGATTGCATGGGAGATGGGTAAAATCCAGGCCGAAGGCGAAGGCGAAGTGCAGGAGATGATAGACATCGCAGACTTTGCCGTCGGCCTCAGCCGGCAGCTCTACGGCAAGACCATGCACTCCGAACGGCCGCGCCACCGCATGTATGAGCAGTGGCATCCGCTTGGCATCGTCGGCGTCATAACGGCGTTCAACTTCCCCGGCGCGGTCTGGGCCTGGAACGCGATGATTGCCGCCGTCTGCGGCGATGTAATGGTCTGGAAACCCTCCTCAAAGACGCCGCTCACCGCCATTGCCATCCAGCACATCGTCAACCGCGTCCTCGAGCCGCTCGGCTGGAACGGCGTCATGTCGCTGCTGGTTGGCTCAAGCCGCGACGTCGGCGAACTGCTGATTCACGACCGGCGTGCACCGCTGATTTCGGCTACCGGCTCGTGCCACATGGGGCGTAAGGTGGGCGGCGCGGTCGCGCAGCGGCTCGGCCGCACGCTGCTCGAGCTGGGTGGCAACAACGGCATCATCGCGCTCGCGGACGCCGACCCGGAGTTGCTGCTACGCGGCGTCCTGTTCGGCGCAGTCGGCACCGCCGGCCAGCGCTGCACCAGCACGCGACGCCTCTTCCTGCACCGCGACATCGCCGGCGACATCACCGAGCGGCTGGTCAGGGCCTACGGACAGGTGGACATCGGCGACCCGCTCGACCCCGCGACGCTGATGGGGCCGCTGGTCGACGGCGGCGCGGTCGAGACCTACAGTACGGCGCTTGAGACCATCAAGGAGCAGGGCGGCGAGGTCTTGTGCGGCGGCAACGTGCTCGACCAGCCGGGACACTACGTCGAACCGACAATCGTCAAGGCTAAGCCAAGCATGGAAATCGTGGGAGACGAGACCTTCGCGCCCATCCTCTACCTGTTCGAGTTCGACTCACTCGAGGAGGTAATCGCGATGCACAACTCGGTCGACCAGGGGCTCTCGTCGTCAATATTCACCCGCGACATGCAGTCAGTCGAGCGCTTCCTGTCGGCCGCCGGCAGCGATTGCGGCATCGCCAACGTCAATATTGGTACGAGCGGCGCCGAAATCGGCGGCGCGTTCGGCGGCGAGAAAGACACCGGCGGTGGCCGCGAAGCCGGCAGCGATTCGTGGAAGGCGTACATGCGGCGCCAGACCAACACGCTCAACTGGAGCGACGAGCTGCCGCTGGCGCAAGGGATTCAGTTCGGCGACTAAACCGCATAACACTCCGTCAGTGGAATCATGTCAAACAGCTCGACCCAGTTGCGCGGGTCGGTTGAATTGGTCGGGTTCGGGAAGAGTTCCTCGGCGAACTCTCCGCCTTCGTTCCAGATATCCTTGGCGAAGTCGGGCGCCTGTTCGGGGAGCGGTGGCACACCGGTATTGGGCTCTTCCCGGGAAATCATGGCGATGCCCATGGCGATGACCAGTAGATTCAGCTCCGGTACCTTCCACGCCTCGCCGATGTAGCGCGACTCTGCCCCTTCCGTGAAATTGTAGCCGAAATCCCCGACGCCTTCGCGCCACGCGGCGGCGGTGCCGTTGTAGACGATATACTGCGTGCGGTAGCCCTGCGCGGTGGTGCGGCTGCCGTTGAGCACCTGCGCAGTCAGGTTGATGTTCTCCTCCAGCGCCATTTCGTGGAACTGCTTTTCAATCTCGTCCAGTAGGTTCGCCTCCTCCAAGTTGAATGGCATCTTGATGGCCGCCAGCACCAGGAACGCGGGGTAGCCGTCCTGCTCGCCCTCAGCGTCCTTGCCGTCGTCCATGTAGAAGCTGATGCGCACGTCGACCAGCCCTAGCCCGAACGACTCGGTCTGCTGGAAGGCGGCGACCCAGCCGTTGCCGCTGTCGCCCTGCATTGCGGAGTGCGGCAGCGACGCGCTGGCGCCTTCGTAAAGGCCGGTCAGCGCTAGCGACGGGATTACCAGCAGCAGCCCGATGGTGACCGCTGCGACCGACCGCAAGGCGATGCGCCAGCGCGGTCCCGGCAGGCCCGCCGCCACTTTGCCGGCGAGCGCGATGATGGCCGCCAGCGCGAACAGGAACAGGAACGGCCGCAGGTTCGCTATCCAGAGCGCCCACAGGAAGCCGAGCGCCAGCAGCGCCGAGGCGCTCCAGCCGCCCACTTCGGCGGCGCGCCACTTGTGGCCGAGCGCCCAGAACTCCCAGCGCGCCGGGAGCACCGGCATCCGTAGCTTGCGCAGCGACCAGTACCAGAGCCGCTCGAGCCAGCCCGGTTTCGGCTGCCGCTCGGCGAGCAGGTTGCGGGTGCGGCGGTTCCACCAGCGCCAGTAGCTGACGGTGGCTGAGAGCAGCGACAGCAGCACCCAGAAGCCGGCGCTGCTGCCGAAGGTCCCGGCATACCATGCCACCCACGCAATCATGAGCGAGAAATGGCCGCTGCGCCGCGGGCCGGACTCGTTCTCACCCCAGTCGGCCGCCTCGCCGTCGGGTCCGAGCAGCAGCTTCCGCTGCTCGTGCTCCATCTCCGCGTCGGCGATGGCGCGCTCGCCTGTGGGGGTCAGCGCCATCACGGTGTTGAGCCGCAGGTTGTCGACCAGGTCGTCTAGCACCTCAGGCTCGGCGAAGAGCAGCCAGCGGCGCGACGGGGTACCGACGACCAGCGCCTCGGTGCGGATGTAATACCAGAGCGCAACTAGGAACGGCGACGCGAACCATCCGAAGTATGGGAACAGGCAGAGCAGCAGCCACGCCGGCGAGAAGCGGGGCCGCAGTCCGCGCGAAAGGTAGTCGATACGGCTGGTGTCGATATCCCACAATTCATCGCGCGAGCCGATGAAGAGCCGGCGGTTGGTCAGGAACGCCGACCAGCCGCCGCGGCGGTCCACCTTCAGCGCCGGATATTCCTTCAGGAACTCCTCGCCCGGCAGGAATCGCTCTTGCAGGTCCACGCGTTCGCACCACATGGTACGATATTTAACTCCCCCTTACTCCCGCACCGTGGAACCACTCGACGGGATACGGCTCGCGATTGGCGCCGCGGCGCTCGGCTACGGCGCCTGGAGCGACTGGCAGACGCGGCGCGTCCCCGACCGCACCTGGCAGATCGCCGGCGGTGCAGGCCTGGCGCTGCTCGCGGCCGAGCTGTGGCAGGCGCAGGCGAGCGCCGGCACGTGGGGGCTCGCGCTCGCCGTTGGCGTGCTGTTCTGGTATTCCCAGATTGACGACGAGGCTATCTACGGCCGCGAGCTTACGGCATGGCGCGCGGCGCAAGTGGCGGGCGTGGCCGGGATGGGTTACTTCGCGCTCTTCGAGGGATGGGACGCGCTGCTCGCGAGCAGTCAAGCGGTCGACCTGGTCGCGGCGCTGGCGCTGATGGTAATGATGTATGGTTGGTATTATTTTGGCCCGACCATCGGCGGCGCCGACGTCAAGGCGTTGCTGACGGTGGCGGTGCTGGTGCCGTTCGCCCCCGACGCGGGCGCTACGCTGTACGCCTTCGGCGACCAGGGATTTCCGTTCCCGTGGGTCGTGTTCATGAATTCGCTACTGCTCTATCTAGCCATCCCGGTCGGGCTGCTGGCGTGGAATATTGCACATGGTGACCTGGAAAAGCCGTGGCTGCAGGCACTGCTCGGCGTCCGCATGCCACTCGCACAGGCGCGCGACAGCTACGTCTGGCCGATGACGCGCGTCGTCGGCGGCCGCACCGTGCTGGCGCCGATGGTCCAGCGCGGGCTGGACCTCCCGGCTGAGTGGGACGCGCTCGACGTTGCGGACATTGAGCGCCCATGGGTCAGCCTGAAGATTCCCTACATCATCCCGCTCTTCGGCGCGTTCCTGCTCGCTGCGTTCGTCGGCGACCTCTTCTCGGAATTGCTGGTCGCGCCGCTCGGCGAACTATTCCAGTAGCGCCGCCAGCTCCGCCAGCACCATCGCGGTTGCGCCCCACACCTTCTCGTCGCCGAGCGCGAAATAGGGGATGGCGATCGGTTCGCCGCCGAACTCGCGCTGCTCGCTGCACCGCAAGGCGCCGTCGCGCAGCGCCGCCAGTGGGATGCTGAAGAGCGACGCCACCTCGCGCCCGTCCAGCCGCCATGCGGGCTCGCCCGCCAGCGTCGCGACGACCGGCGTGACCCGGAAGCGTGAGGCCGGGATGGGGAGCGGCGACAGCCGCCCTAGCAGTTCCGCGTCGGCTGGTGCAAGGCCGGTCTCCTCCTGCGTTTCGCGCAGTGCGCCCGCTTCCGGGCTCTCGCCAGACTCCAGCGCGCCGCCCGGCAGCGCCACCTGCCCGGCGTGGATGCCCCCGTCGTCGGTGCGTACAATCAGCGGCAGCCGCCAAGCCCCGTCGCGCGGGAAGAGCGCCAGCAGTACCGCCGCGTCGCGGTAGCCTGCCATATCGGGGGGGAACGCGCGATTGCCCGGCGCCATATCGCGCCACGCGGCGACCCCCGGTAGCGGACCGGCAAGCCGGGCGCGCAGCGCAGCCGGCTTCACGCTTCGGCCATGTCTGCCAACAGCGCCAGCAGCAGGTTCCAGAACTTGGCGACGGTGGGAATCTCGACTCGCTCGTCGGGTGAGTGGGCGCCGGTAATCGTCGGGCCGAATGAGACCATATCCATCCCCGGGACGCGCTCGCCGATGACGCCGCACTCGAGCCCGGCGTGAATTGCCCCGACTTCGGGCTCCTCGCCCAGCTGCTCGGCGTAGATGCGCTTCAGCCGCTTCAGCACCGGCGACGCGGGGTTAGGCTGCCAGCCGGGATAGCTACTGCTCCGCGTCGCGGTCGCGCCGCAGAGCCCCGCGATGGTCGCGATGCGTCCGCGTACGTCCTCCAGCGCCTCCATGATGGATGAGCGTGACGAGCAGACGATGCGGTAGCTGCCCCCATCGGCTGCCACCGACGCCAGGTTGTTCGACGTCTCGACCAGTCCGGGGATGGCGTGCGAATACTTCAGCACGCCGTGTGGCAGCGCCCGCAGCAGCCCCAGCAGGCTGCTTTGCGCGCCGGCGGAGAGACACTCCGCCGGCGCGTCGTCCAGCCCTGAAAGCGTGACGCGCATTCCTGTCTCGAGCGTGCCGAACTCCGCCTGCAGCGCCGCGGTGCGGGCGCCGACCGCAATCTGCGCGTCGGCCATCGCCTCCGGCGGCAGCAGCAGGGTCGCGAACGCCTCGCGCGGAATCGCGTTGGTCTTGTCGCCCCCTCGGACCGAGACGAGCCGCGCGCCTATTGCGGCGAGCGGCTCGAGCAGCGACGCCAGCAGCACGATGGCGTTGGCGCGGTATTCGTGGATATTGACCCCCGAATGACCACCCATCAGTCCCTCGACCGAAAGCTGGAAGCTCAGGTAATCGCCCGGCGACGCCTCCCGGGAAACCGGCAGCGTCAGTTCGCTGTCGCCGCCGCCCGCGCAGCCGATGCAGATGGCTCCCCACTCCTCGGTATCAAGGTTCAGCAGCGTCCGCCCCTGCAGCAGCGCACCGTCGAGCGCGAACGCCCCTGTCAGCCCGGTCTCCTCGTCGACGGTGAACAAGCACTCCAAAGGCGGCAGCCGCGCATTGGCCGCCATCTCGAGCAGCGCCAGCGCGGTCGCGACGCCGATGCCGTTGTCCGCCCCCAAGGTAGTCCCGTCGGCGGTGAGCCAGTCACCGTCGCGCAGTAGCCGGATGGGGTCGCGGTTGAAATCGTGCTCGACGTCGGAATTCTTCTCGCAGACCATGTCGACGTGCGACTGGATGACGACCGTCGGCGCCGACTCGCCGCCGCCGCTGCCGGGGCGACGCACGCCGATATTGCCCACCTCATCCTGTTGCCACTCAAGGCTGCGTGTGTCGGCAAACTCCTTCAGCCACGCCAGCACCTGCTCTTCCTGCTTTGACGGGCGCGGGATGCGGCTCAGCGCCGCGAAATTATCCCACAGCGCGGCCGGCTCCAGTCCCGAGATGGCGCTTGCCATGCTTGCCCACGGTGCGCCGACTTTAAGCCCGCTCCGTCAGCCGAGCCGCGCCAGCTCATCCCACAGCGCCGCGCTGGTGCGGATGCCGCCGTAAAGGCAGTCGAGTCGGAAGTGCTCGTTGGGCGAGTGCGGCATGTCCTCCGCCAGCGCGAAGCCGATGAGCAGCGGCTGCGCCCCCAGCACCGACTGGAAGTCGGCGACGACCGGAATAGTGCCGCCTTCGCGGATGAACGCCGGTTCCGCCCCGAAGCCGGTGCGCAGCGCGTGCATCGCAGCCTGCACTCCGGGCGAGTCGGTCGGCGTCAATACGGCGGGCGCGCCGGCGAAAACCCGGAGCGTCCAGCGCACGCCGACCGGCAGCCGTTCCGTGCACGCCCGGCGCAGCGCCGCCTCAATCGCGGCCGGCTCCTGCCGTGGCACCAGCCGGCACGAGAGTTTGGCGGACGCGCAGGCCGGCAGCACCGTCTTGGCCCCCTCGCCGGTGTAGCCGCCCCAGATGCCATTCACCTCCAGCGTGGGCCGCGCCCAGCGCCGCTCGAGTGTCGTGAAGCCCGCCTCGCCGGCGAGGCTGGGGGCGCCTAAACTTTTTAAATAATCATCGTCAGAGAATTCCAGCGCTGCTAAGGCCTCGCGTTCCACCGCTTCCAGCGGCGTAACGTCGTCGTAAAAGCCAGGCAGGTTGACGCTGCCGTCGCCGGTGTGCAGCGTTGCGATGAACTCCGCCAGCACGGTCGCGGGATTCGGCACCGCGCCGCCGTGCGTTCCCGAATGCAGGTCGGCGCTGGCCGCAGAGATATCGAGCTGGAAATACGCCAACCCGCGCAGCCCGTAGGAGACCGCCGGCATCCCGGGCGCGAGCATCGGGCCGTCACTCACCACACCCCATTCGGCACACAGCTCGTCAGCGTGGGTCGCGACGAACTCGCCCAGCGACGGGGAGCCGATTTCCTCCTCGCCCTCGATGAGCAGCCGCAGGTTCACCGGCGGTCCACCGGTGACCTCGAACCAGCCGCGCAGCGCCGCCAGGTGCGCAAAGAGCTGGCCCTTGTTGTCGCTCGCGCCTCGGCCGTAGAGCGCGCCGTCGCGCACCGGCTCGGCGTTCCCGCCGACCGCTTCGCCGCTGCCCCAGTTGTCGATGAACGGCGGGCTTTCCCACAGCTCGAGTGGCTCGGGTGGCTGGACATCGTAGTGGCCGTAGAGCAATACGGTCGGCGCCCTGGCGCCGGCGTCGTGGCGCGCGATGATGGCAGGATGCCCCGCCGTCGGGTGGATTTCGGTCTTGAGCCCCATCGCGCGGCAGTAGTCGGCCGCCCAGTCGCACGCGCGCCGCAGGTCGCCGGCGTGCTGTGCCTGCGCCGAGATGGATGGAATCGCAGTCCATTCGACCAGCTCCGCAAGATGCTGCTCGCGCCGCTGCTCGAGCAGCTCCAGGATTTCCGGCAGTGCCATGTCCTTCTAGGGCGCCGGGGGCTTAAGCGGACTCAGCCGCCGCCGCGCAGTTCGGCGAGCAGGCGCTGGTCACTGCCGGGAGCCGCAAGTAGCCTAGCGAGGACGCGGTTGCGGACCGTCGCTGCCGGACGGGTTTTCGAGTACCGCTACGAGCCGGCCTAGAGCAGGCTGGTCGAGACGTAGTACCAGGTGAGGTAGGTCCCGACAATCACCATTACCGCTCCGCCCACTATCTGAATCTGGTGAGTCGAGGCGCGCAGCTTGTTGACGATGGTATCTTCCGATGAAGCGACTAGCAGTGTGAAGGCGACCATTAGCAGCCCGGTCGTGACTGCGAAGAGTAGGAAGACCACCAGCCCCGTGACAATGCCCCGCTCCAGCGAGGAGAGAAGCAGACCCAGCACAATCGGCGCCATGCAACCCGAGGCGGCCGAGCCGTAGCCGACGCCGTACCAGAAGAGCCCCACCATCCCGTCCTGCCGGTTCTGCGCGAAGCTGAAGTCGCTCCCCGTCGCGCGCTGGATGCCCTTCTCGGCCAGCGCGGTTGGGCGCCCCTGCGTGAATTTGCCAATGGCTGATCCCAGCGCGGCTACTCCCTGCCGTAGCGGTTGCAGCATCGGCTCTAGGCTGTAGTCAAGCAGCATAGAAACCCCAAGGGCGAAGATGATCAGCCCGACCAGCAGCTCCAGCAGCGGTAGTATTCCGCCCAGCAGGCTGACGAACGGCACCAGCAGGATGCCGATGAGCAGCAGAACTCCTGTCACCCCGCTCGCGGCAGCCAGCCCCGCCGGCAAAGCCTCGCGCGCGGTGCGCTCGTCGAGCGTTCCGGAAGTGCGTTTCTTGGTCGAAAGGTAATAGGTCATGTAGCCCGGCAGTAGTGGGAAAGAGCAGGGAGAGAAGAAGACCGCCACTCCGGCACCGATGGCAAAGAGGAAAATCGAGGTTTCCTTTACCTTCACCAGACCCCCCTGCCCTGGTGTCAGTGCCTTGTCCACCTCGAGTTCCAGCTCCTCCAGGCTGATGGGGCCGAGGTGCGAGTAGGTGAGTTGCCCCTCCTTGTCAATGATGAATATCTTGGGTGTCGCTTTTACCTGGTATAAAAATTCAATGTTCTCGCCACCCAGCGCGTGGCGCCAGCCATACTCATCGGCATGCTCCCGCAGTGAACTTAACGAGTCCTCGCCGAAGACCGAGAGTGACAGAATGGCGACGTCGTCCGGCTTGTCCTGCGAGTAGGGTTTCAGCGCATCTTTGACCAATTTCTTGCACGGCTCGCAGGTGGAGTACATGAACTCCAGGATGACCACCTGCTCACCCTCGTAGTCGGAAAGCGAAAACTGGTTGCCATCGGTATCGGTGAGCGTGAAGTCAGGCGCATCTGACTGGCCACCTATAGAGGACCAGAGCAGCACCGCCAGCACCAGCATTACCGCGACCCCGACGGTCACGAGCACGCGATTCCGGTTCACGCGTTCTACGAGCACGTCCCAGTTAGTTTTCTGCGCCATGCCCAGTCCCTAAACGCGGCGCCGCAGAGAAATTCCTGCCAGTGCAAGGAGCGCCAGCGCGATGCCAGGTCCTGGAAGTGCTTCCTCGGTGTCGTCGCCGCCACCGGTGCCTTCGACCTGCCGCGCGTCAGTAGCAGCGAAACCGCCCTTGCCATCAACTAGCAGGATGCGGTACCAGACCGGGTCACCTGCGGTAAATTCGACTACCGCAGTCCCATGATCGCCCTCCAGCGCCATCGGGACGACGCCCCACTTTCCGTCGTCGTAGGTTCCGTTCCGGAAGTTGTAAATTACGTAGGCCGAGCCAATACCGTCCTCATCAGCCAGAGTGGCGCTGATGACCGCCTGGCTGCCTTCGAGCCGGTCATCGTATTCCGTCACGGTTGGTGGCTCGTTTTGTTCATCATACGCAGTCGAGCGTGGCGTTGCCGAGTTGATGGCACGAGGTGTGTCAGCGGCATTACTGGTCTTGCTAGAGTGCCGTGAGTTATCATTCAGGTCGTAAACAACCGCCACTACCTCGATCTTGGCGGGATTGATAGGCGTCGGGATGGGATGTGGCCCCTCCTGCGGGTTTCCGTCCCTGTCCTCATGGCCATCAACGTAGTCAATTATGTCCGGAATGACCCATTCCACCTCGGTTGACCATTCCTCTCCCGGCTGCATCGTTCCGGGGCGTTCGTCGTGTAACGCGGTCTCGCGGTGGGTATTGTGCTGCATTACCTCCTTGCCCTCCTCCGAGCTCCACGCCATGATGTCATCCTCGACTACGAATAGGTAGACTGTCGGTTCAAGCTCGTCCGGGTCGATGAACGGATCGTGGAGACCGCCATCGCCGAGGTAGGTGAGGTTGACGCGGAAGACAAAGCGGTCCTCGCGGAATTCCTGCCACACCCGCAGCTCGGTAGGTTTGACCTCTCTCTCACCGCTGTCGGTGTAGTGGTCCAGATAGGTTTCGTAAGTTCCGTCGCCGCCGCCTAGCTCCTCGATATAGCCGCCGTCGAACTGTGCGTCGGGAGTGCCCTGCACTACGTAGTGCTCGTAGCGCTGCTTGGCTTCCTTGCTCGCGAACTCGTCATCTGCGTAAGCACCATTGCGCTGGTGGAACGACACGTACGTCCATGGCACCTCTGGCTCGTCACGGTAGTCAGTCCAGAGCCTCCCCACGTCAAGGTCAATCGACATGCAGGGGGGGCACCCTAGGCTGGTGAAGTGCTCCATGACGGGGCGATGGGTCCACCCGGCCGGAACGGTTTCCTGCGGTTCCGCAACGGGCGCCGCAACCGACGGCAGTGTCAGCAACAACCCGAACAGAAGTGTCAGCACCAGCTTTGCATACACTATTCAGCATGTGGTTGGGGGCTATTTGACGCTTACGCAGGGCGTCGCGCCCAGGCTATGAACAGTGTACCGCCGAGCAGCCCCCCCGTCGCCACGCCACTTATCAGTAGCCACGGCAGCGCCCCATCAGTAACAACTGGGCGCCCCTCTCCGTCACTGCCGACAAACATCTGCACATCCGATCTCCCGGAAGTGCCGTTACCATCGACGTAGAGCACCTGGTAGTAGATATCGTCATCACTCTGGTAGGGGAGGGTCGCAGTGCCGGTCGCGTCAGCGTAGGCGTAGCAGACGCCGTCATCGTCGCACACCTCCTCGCCCACAATCTTGAGCTCGGCTATCTGCCACTCGCCAGTGTAGTTTTGGCTATCATAGTTGTAGACTGCGAACGAGGTGCCGATGCCCTCCTCGGCCTCGAACTCCACCTCGAGTTGTGCGCCAGCTTCGGTGAAGAGTTCGTGCTGCCGGTCGATCTCGGGCACGTCGCGCTCAGGATTATCGTAAATAGTGCTCTGCGGCGACGCCGACTGGATTGAGCGCGGGGTAGGGTAGGTGTCGTCGCTCGGATCGTCGTTCTTGCCGCCCGACTCGGTGTCATCCCGGTCAAAGACCGCCGCAATCGGGGTAATTCGGCCGGGGTTGATGGGAATCTTGATGGGCTCCCCATCTTGCGTGGTCGGCACCTTCCAGACAGCTTCGTAGGTAGCGGACTCGTCCTTTTGCAGAGTGAATTCCTCACCCTCAACGGCATATCCACGGAACACCCGCATGTTGACCCAGTCCTGCTCCAAGTACGAGGACCAAGCGGTAACCTCATCCTCGACCATGAAGATGTAGAGCGTACCGTCCAAGTCCGTGTCCTCGACTCCTAATTGCTGCTCTATCGATTCAGGTCCAGCCAGGCCGTGATAGGTCATCTCGACCTTGATTTTGAAGCTCCCGACTTCGCCCTCGGTCGAGCTGCCTATGAACTCGCTGTAGATGTCCAAATCGACTATCTTGAAATCTTCGCCGTCGTCACCGTCACGGGGCCCGGAGTCCTCCAGTTCGGCCTTGTAGTCGTCGTAATTGCTTTCGCTGCCGCCGCCCTCGTAACGGTAGTTGCCGTCGAACTGCGCGTTTGGAGTCCCAGTCTGCCCGTAGTGGTCACGCATACGTGCATTGGAGTCCTCAGTGTGGAACGGGTCGTCGCCGGCACCACCGTTAGGTTGGTGGAAGTAGACGATGTGGTATGGCACCGAAGAATCACCCTCGATGTCATGCAGCACCTCGTCCATGGCGGGGTCGGCATAGGACATGCAGAAGACGCAGCTGAGGCTGGTAAAGAGCTCGACCAGCGGCCGGTGGGTCCAACCGTTGGGATACTCGCGATCCGCACTAACTGTAGCCACAGTATCTGGTGTTGCGGAAGTCACGGCGGGCGCTGCCATGAGCAGCAGCGCCAGCAACAGGATGGAAAAGCTGCGCATAATGCACCGGGCTCGGCGTAGCGTATCGGCTATTTAAGTTTCGTTCCAGAGCTGCGCCAGCCGCGTGCAGAGCCGCTGCAGGAATACCACCTCGCCCTGCGAGAAAGGGTCGCGCGTGTGCGAGCTCGCCGTCGGCATGAATTGGAATGACAATTTCCGACTGCACCCCCAGCCTGGCTGGGGCTTAAGCCGCTTCGTAGAAGATTTCGATTGAGATGTAGGGGCCAAGTTCCTGCGTTTCCCACGCCTGTGTTTCGACTCCATCCACAGTCATCCGCAATGTGTGGGTCTCATCCACTGCATGGTCGAGCACCTGTTCGCTCGAGAAAGGCTGCTCCCAGATGGCGAAGAAGTCTTCCAGAGTTACCGTCGTGTTAGCGACGGTTTCGACGTGAATCTGCCCTGAATTATCGTATGTATGGACAGGATGGATGAACAGGACGCTGCCATCGTCGTTGTATTCAAAGCCGACATTAGCCGGCACTTCCGCCCGCTCGCCATCGATTGTGATGTTGAGCCAGAAGTGGTAATGGTAATCGCTCACGATACCTTGTAGAGCATAGATACAGATGGCCGACTTGAGCAGGTCGCCGTAATCCTGCTCCTGCGGTTCCGGCTCAGGCAGGCTGAGCCAGTAGATTCCGCTCAGCACGGAAATAGTCATGAGGCTGAGGGCAAGCCCCGTCACCAGCTCCTGCCGCATCAGCTCTTCGGTTGGCCCTGCAGCACCAGATAGCCTAGGAGAGCGGCACCGGCTGCCGACAACCCTGCGACCGCCAGCAGCCAGCTGGGTCGCCCCTCCTCTTCAGGAGTGGATTCTTCTGGCGGCGGCTGCTGGAAGCCAGCAGCTATGTGGCCAGCCCCCACGTCGGGATTGACCACGATCGTGGCGTTGAGAATCCCGCCGTCGGAGAGCAGGTCCTGGTAGTAATAGGTCCCGGTCCCGAAGGTGGAGTTGAAGATTACTCGGAACGAGGTCTGGCACTCTTCGTCCAGCTTGGTGCCATTTTCTTCATCCACCTCGCACTCGTTCTGCAGGGTGCCGGAGTCCCAGTCGTAGGTGCCGTTGTAGAGTCCGTCACCGTCACCATCGTAGACAATCCGGTGGGTGAGGTTGTCGTCTTCGCCGACATCTATCCAGAGTGCCGTGTCGTTGTACTGGAAACTGGCGGTTTCTGGGACTATTCCGTCATCCCTCACAATGATACTGAAAGTTCCCGCATCATGTGCCTCTGCCGATGGGAGTACCAGTGCCAGCACCAGTACGAGCAAGACGGCAATGGCAATCCTCACCTGACTCATCGGCGAGGCAGCAGGGGGTGGTATAAATTAGCGCCTGAATGAGGATAAATCCCCAGTTATCCGGACCCTAGCATTAATGCCACATCGTGGTGGAGATCGCGGTAAGTCCAGTCGAGTCCCGGCCACGCCACCCGCAGCCGCCCCTGTTGGTCGATGATGTAGAGGATAGTCGAGTGGTTGACGCCGTAGTCGTCGTCTCCTTCATCATCAGTTTCATTATCCCCATTGTCTCCAGTTTCATTATCGCCGTTTTCGTCGTGCTCATGTTCCTCAGTTTCATTATCCCCATTGTCTCCAGTTTCATTATCACCGTTTTCGTCGTGCTCATGTTCCTCAGCACCCACTTTCTCGACATAGATGTCATATGGTGCCCACACCGAATTGTTCATCGCCATTTCCGGCATTCCGGCACTCGAGGTGAGGTGTGGCCAGCTGGCGTTCTTCATTGTGGTCCAGTGGGCAAGGTGCTCGACGGTATCCCGTGATGGATCGACCGTGACAGAGAGGATTTCCACCCGCTCGCCATAATCCGCACCGAGGGCTTCCTGCAGCTTGCCGAGCTGGTAGGTGACTTGAGGGCAGATGTCAGGGCAGCTGGTGTAGATGAAGGTCATTACCACTATCTTGCCAGTGGTCTCGTTGAAGCTGAAATTGTTACCATACTGGTCAACTAGCGTGAAGTCGGCCGCCGCCTCCCCAGGTAGTTCGACGCCCCAAAAATTTTCCTCTGAAGGCGTATCGTGTAGGCAGCCTGTCAGCGTCAGTACCAGCGCTAGCAGCATGGCTCGAAAGCTAGAGTTAGAGTTCATTTGCGGGCCACCAGCCCGAGGTATAAATAGCCGCCAGAATTCCGCGTGCAATATGCAACAGGCAGTCCTGCGAGTCTCCGCAATCCTGCTGCTGGTCGTTGCCGTCGCAGCGACTGCAGCCTACCTGTTGGAGGGTGACGACGGTCCTAGCGGTGGCACCGGCCCCGCGACGGGGCGCCCCTTCGCCGACGCGCTGCTACAGGATGAGGAACATGACCATCGTAATGCGTCGGAACACCAGCTTTACACCAACAATATCGAGTATGTTGACTTTAATGCCAACCTTGGCAACGCCGAAATCCAAGTCGCCGAAGCACCCGACGGGCGTACCTACGTTTACCAAGCAGGCTGGAACGAGATGCGCATTGTCGATGTAACCAACCTGGACAATACAACTCAGGTAGGCAGATACTACGATCCTAATACCCAGGTGCTGGACGTCAAGTACATTGAGTATGACGGGAGGGAGTACGTAATCCTGCAGAACCAAATTGTCGACTCAGGCAACGCAGACCCAAACGTTGGTGAATGGGAGGACCCGGCGCAGGTCACAGTCACGCTGGTAGACGTCACTGACAAGACCGACCCGTCTTGGGTTGATTCCTGGTATGACGTAGACCATCCCTCGGGACCACACAACCTGTTCACTTACATGATTGACAACGAGTGGTATATCTTCGTCGCCAATCCAGAATACGAGGATTGCAACATCGGTCAGGGTGATGCGTGCGGTGGCATCACCATCGCCCACCTCAACTTTGATTTGCAGAACAGCCTACCGCGCATCGTCAAGCTCGGTGAGGCGGAGGTGTCCTGGGAGACGACCCGCGGCGGCTGGATCTACATCCACGACATGACCGTCCAGAAATGGCCGGGCGAGGACGCGAATGACCCGCGCTACGGTCACACCTACATCTACGGCGCTTACTGGGAGGCGGGACTGCGCATCTTCGACGTCACCCTAGTCCCGCACCCTGACCGTGATAGAGGTGAATACCTTTGGCACGCTTCACTCTGCCGCGCTGCTGGCGGTACGCAGGCAGGATGCCTATGGCGCGCGCCCGAGGTCGGACAGTGGATGGACTTTGCCGAC
>LWDU01032030.1_pt1 | contig 59734 bp, 54 predicted proteins | sample 727161 | NCBI WGS metagenome assembly LWDU01 (sample SAMN04566230, study PRJNA314399) | hydrothermal vent metagenome | isolation source: deep sea hydrothermal plume seawater | place: Mexico: Gulf of California, Guaymas Basin | collected 2004-07-11
TGGATGATGGACGGGTTCTAATCGGCGAAGACACGGGTAAGCATGAGAGCAACATGGTATGGCTTTGGGGGCAGAACATCGAGCCTGAAATTGAGGATGGAGAAGGTGGTGAAGGCTCTGGGACTGGCGACGGCAACGAAACCATCACAGTGAACCATGTGGTTCTGGTTGACACACCTCCACACCCAGAGTGGGAATGGAATTACAGTTACCAAGTTGAGGTCAGCGACCTTCAGATGAATGTGAGTTATATTGCAGTGATCCTCATCAAGCAGATTGGTGATGATGAATGGGGAGGCCTAGATTGGTGGTGGGATGATATCGAAGGTGATGGTGACCAATACGATTTCACATTTTCACTGCAGAGAGGATGCTATTTCATCAATGCCTCTTTCTATGAAAGTGGCGACCTCAATTCAGATGTGGAGAATGCAACAGTTCTGGCAGGTACAGACTTGGATTTCGTTGTTGGAACCGGCACATGTGTGGATGGCGTGTACTCCGATGAAGTGCCGCAGGGCGACTCGGGGCCTCAAGATGGTGCTGACGACGATGATGCAGGAGGTCTGCCAGGCTTCGGGGTCATCCTCAGCATCACCGCAGCACTTGGAGCCGCGCTTATTGCGACCCGCCGTGAGTGAACCTCGATTCCTGAAGATAACCAAACCAATGTTACCGATACAACTCCAGTAGATGATGATGACCCGCCCATCGATGATGATGAGGAAGAGGATTCTAGCGGCACCGAATCAGAAACAGCACAGAAATCTGGAATCGTGGAGAATTTGGGCATGGTGAACATCGTTCTGGGAGTTATCCTGTTTCTGCTGTTGTGTATGTTCGTGTTGCTTCGACTAGGAGGCCGTGAATGAAACTTGATTTCAAAACAATTGAACGGTTTAGGATTGAATCCTTGTAAGAACTCTATCAAGTGCTTTAATATCCTCAGCAAAATCTTCAGGAGGCTTTGACCACGCAACTCTCATCCAAGTTTTGAGGTCTTTGTGAAACATACAACCTGGGATTGCTAACAGGCCTTCTTGCTTGCCAATTCCATCGATTACTTGCATCGCATCAACGCCAATATCAAATGCTCCAAACACTCCTTGAGGCGGGGCTTGCCAATCAATTCCATGTTTTTCTAATACTTTTTCTAATAAAGGAATAGCGTGTTTTCTGCGCTCCTCGATGGCATCCAAGGCCTTCTGCAAATGTGGCCATGCAGCAGCAGCAAGGCGGGCGCTTGGAGTTGCCAACATTCCAGTAAATGTCATTAAGGCGCGCATAGCATTATTGGCAATTTCTTCGCTTGCAATAATCCAACCAAACCTCAATGAGCCGAGAGAGTATATTTTGGTTAAGGAGTTAATACTCACACAATGCCCTCCCAAAGTATGGGCAGGACGGAAATTACCTGATGTGCGTAATGAATCATTGTAAACCTCGTCAGCAATCAGAGGAATACCTTCCATCCTGCAGGCTTCGACCAACCAATCCATATCTTCTGTCAAGAGGTCAAAACCAGTGGGGTTGAGAATTGGCGTTATCAAAACACCGTCAACTGTTGGAATAATTTCACTAAGCCTATCTCTATCAAGCCTCCAAGGGCCTGGGCCTGAATTAATTCGGTTGAATTCGACAGTTTCAATTCCCATCATTCTAGCAGATTGACTAACCGGTGCATAAGAGGGCATCTCAACTGCTAGACGCTTTGAGCCAGAAGGTAAGGCAGCAGCAATTGCCAGATGAATGGCATCAGTTGCTCCATGAGTTGCTACAACTCGTTCTATTGCGACACCTTCTCTCTGCGCAATCAGTTGGTGCACATCGATGCCATCGAATAGCGGGTGAATGATGAGGTTTTCAATGCTTGACAATTCTTCTGACCAATCTAATTGTAGGCCTGATTGAGAAAGGTCGTGCGGCCTTTGCTCCAGCAAGCGAGGAACATACCAATCGAGATAGGCGATTGGTGGGATCTCATTTCCATGAACGGGTGGACCATTTTGTGGCCACCATACATCGCTCATATTTGCCTGCACTGGCTATGACTTCATGAAGATAGCAGACGCTCACATACTTCAATCCCTGCAGCATCCTCTATTTCTTCGAATAATTTCTTCAATTGTTGGAGAATCGATTTATCTCCATTTAATTGGAATAAAGAAAAACCAACGTGCCCTCTTGTGTTGACTGATAAGTCCAATTCCCAAGCCGCTTCTAAGGTGGCTTGTGAACAATGTTTGAGGGCGATGTCAGCCACTAACTCAGGACGGCTTGCAGCCCCTACCGATAGGTCCTTGATGATATCAAGCACCTCGTTCTCTTCAATTTCTTTTGTTTCTAAAAGTAATGATAAATCTCTGCCTCTTTGGATTGCTTGTTGTAGAGCATTACCGTCATCTAATTTGGAAGAAAAACCCCCTAAAGCAAGTAGTTCATCAGCGTTAAATGCCGATTCTCCAACTTTGTCCACTAATGAATTGAGGTGATTAACATCGGCAATATGTCCATCAAGTCCTGCTGCAATCAGTAAACACTTGGCTTCGCCAAATGCATTTCCTGTACGTCGATGTAAAGTAGCCGCTCGCCGAAGGCGTAATGCTGCTTGGATTGCGTCTCCTGTTGCCATTTTCAACTGAGCCATCTCAATAAGCAGAGTGATAGTTTCACTGGAGAGGTCAAGTTCACCCTCATCTCCTTCAATGTTGATTTCAATCAAAGGAAGTCCATCATGAGTTTTCGCCTGCTTCAGAATGTTTGCCCATTCTAAGGGTTCTACATTGGCAACCAAATCTTCCAATGAATTGCGCTTTAATTGTCCGTCATCTCCCCGATGGAGTACCTCACAATTAGCAAGTTCTGCAGATAATTCTTCAACTTTGTCTTGACCCTTTTCTGTTAGGATATATGCGGTGACTCGCTTTCTTTCATTTGCAACTCTTCTCCTTTCTGAAATTAGTAAGCCTTTGGAAATTAAGGTTGTTACCTCTCGTGAAATATGAGATTGTGCCATACCAAGTCGCTCGACTAAACCTCGTTGGCTGTAGCGGCGGGGGTATTCGAAACGGTCTAGATATTGCTGACACCCAGATAAAGCAATCAATACCCTATCTGCATTGCTCGGCTTGATGCTCAACCCTTTCCACCCTCTATGAATGACAATGAGGTGGTTATGATTTAAGAATCATCTTGTTTAACATAGGAATGCCAGTTGCTACCGCGTTCTGCATTCGTCCCCATGCTGGGGAAATCCTCAGCCTTTGGAATCAATGCCGCCTTCTTTGCCTTACGGCGAACCATCAGAACGGTACCAGCGATTCCAACAACAAGTGCTCCCATGACAAGTGGGGCGATTTGCATTAAGTTTCGAAACAGAACTCGGTTTCCAAGGTTGATTGGCTCTCCAAATCCTGCAGTATCAATGGTCATAACATCGATGTCATATTCTGGGTCATGAGTGATATTCTCACCTACTGGGTGGTTGTATCCTCCAATCATCCTAACTCCTTTGTAATGGCCATCTGGGAGGCTACTATTCTGCAAATCTTCCTTATGTATAGGCCGGATTCCATGTAGTTGGAAGAGGACTTCTTCCTCGACTCCGTCAACTGTTGCATTAGAGACCCAACGAATGCTGGCCATCTTTGCACCATCATTATCGAAATGTAATCCGCCTGCTCTAACTGCTGAGGCGTTTGAGATTCCTTCTTCTTTCAATTCATCTCCTTCTGGGCTACAATGAGTTTGTTTGAATTTTTTGCTCTCCTTTTGTCCATTTCCTTGACCATTGTTATTCATTTCAACATAGTCCATTCCACACTTCAATGGGTGACCAAATTTGTCATGATTATCCTTTGGGGGCGGAGGTGAATGTATTGCGGAGTTCTTTTTTGCTTGACCCACGAATGGTTTTGGTCCAGGCATTTTCTGGAATTGGTCCATTGTCCAATCAGCTACGCTGTCCTTCATGTAGGCCCCCATACCATATTCGACAACTGTCATCAATCGGCTCTCATTGGTTGAAGCATCCCATCCTTCGAGGATTTGGTCGTACTTCCATACGTTGTTTAGGACATCTGCGGTAATGTTACTACTTCCAATTTGCTTAGTATAGTCGATTTTCACGTTTTTATCCCTATCTTTATGGGTCTCCACACGGTAATGTGGCATCGCCTCAACTTCGACTGTTGTTTCGGTTGTTGTTATGTGAAAGATATACTTGATAAGGTCAAGACTTTGATTAGCATCCGCATCATTACCCTGATAGGCGATTGATGTTGCTTCAAGGCTGAAATCAAATTGACAATTATTTCCATTACACTCTTCTGTCAAAACAGACGGAGTCCAAGTTAAATTACTGTATGAAATATATTTCATGATAGATTCGTGACTAACATCAGCCTTTGAGATTTCATCCAATGTTCCTGCCTTTCCTTGACCTCTCACATTGAATAGGCCATCATTATTTAGGTCTTCATATTCAAGAATACCATCTAATTTTTGATAGAAAATAGTGTTGACTGGAATACCAACTCTCTTATCAAAACGACCGCGGGAATCGTGGATATCTGCAACTCCCATGAAATGTGTTTGTGTAGTAAGTAAGGAAATTTCACCAGGGTCTTCTACTGTTCCCCATGATAATCGCATCTTTGCATCTCCAAGTTTTAAACTCAATTTGCCAGCAGTTTCATTCAAATCTACTTTTATCTCTTCATTTGTATACTTGATACTGTCATCAGTAATTGCATCATCGCTTTGGGCGGTTGCACTACTTGGGATTGATATCAACATCAAACTAATCATCAACAGTGCTACAAGGCTTCTTCTGCTCATAAAGCCCTGTCAACTATATCCAGTATATCAAAGACAATATCAGATATACCACAAAATTAGTTTCTATTCCTACCGAGAACCTCTCCTGATTTCTTCAAAAGTGAATCAATAATTTCCACTTCCTTGACCTCATGACCTAAGGCATTTAGTGAGGTAGTAGTTTTTGGACTCATTCCACAAGCTGCTAGATTCTCTACTCTGCCAGCCGGCGTATCGACATTTATCGTGAAGCCATGTCGACTAACCCATCTTAGGAAAGATAAGCCAATACTTGCAACTTTATGCCCATCAACCCAGACTCCTTGCATCCTTTCATCGCGAGTTGCTGAGATTTTATGTTCCGATAATGCTGTGATAATCCACTCCTCTAACTTGTGAATGATTTGGCTGACATTTGCCTCATCAACTTGATTCCAATGGATAATTGGGTAGATGACGATTTGCCCCTCACCATGCCAAGTTAGGCCTCCACCTCGGTCTACATCAACAGTTAGGTAATCAGCAGGTGCTTGAATGCCATCATTACGTGCCTTAGGCCCGATAGTGACTACTTCGGGATGTTCACAGATGAGGAGGGTGTCTTCAATTTCATCAGCGATACGCTGCTTTTGCATTTCCCTCATTAGGGCGTCCGCCTCGGAGAACTCGATGACTCCAAGGTTTACTACCTTCATACTGATTCCTCAAAAGCGCCCAGATGAGCCAAAACCACCGCTTCCACGCTGAGTACCACCCAATGCTTCGACATTATCTACTTCTGTAAAAGACACCAATGGTACAGGGGCTAGTAATAATTGAGCGCAGCGTTCACCTTTTGCCAAATGGAATTCGTCGCCCTCGCCAATCCAGGTCGCCAAGACCATCAACTCACCGCGATAATCTGAATCTATTGTCCCTACTCCATTTGGCATGATCATTCCTTTTGCACCTAGGCTTGAACGGGAGCGGATTTGCCCTTCCCAACCTTCTGGGATGGCTACTGCTAAACCTGTTTTGATACGAGCAGATTGTCCTTTGCGAATCACCGTATCCTCAAGGCAACGCAAGTCCCAGCCTGCGGCGCTTGGAGAGCCTTGAGTCGGAGCCAAGGCGGCTTGGTTGAGTCGGGTAAAAGTGACATTCAGTTGGCTGCGGGTCATCAGAGCATCGCAGGGGGTAGAAGCCTTCATAGTTAGCCAAGAAGTGCCTTTTCCTAATAGCAAAAGCCCTTTGTAAATCAATGTGAAATGACGGGGAATAGAGGCAATGATTATGACCCCTGCGGAATGCGTTGAAGACTCCAGCGCGTGGTGAGTGCGCCAAGGAGAGGGAGCGGAATGCAGACGGGACAAAACATGGATGGACAGGACATCGACTTCAGTGCCGAGTTCATCGAACCCATGCTCAAGGAGAACCTCGATAGGTTCGTCCTTTTCCCAATAAAGCATGACGACATATGGGAGATGTACAAGATGGAGCAGGCCAGTTTTTGGACTGCTGAAGAAATAGATTTGGCCCAAGATACCAAAGACTGGGCCAAATTAACCGATGATGAACGCCACTTCCTGAAACATGTTTTGGCTTTCTTTGCTGCCAGTGATGGCATCGTCAACGAGAACCTGGTCCTAAACTTCTCCAATGAAGTCCAATGGCCAGAAGCCCGCGCATTTTACGGCTTCCAAATAATGATGGAAAATGTCCATGCTGAAACTTACTCTCTCTTAATCGACACATACATCTCAGACCCTGATGAGAAAAATCACCTCTTCAAGGCCTTAGAAACAGTACCTTCAGTAAAGAAGAAGGGCGACTGGGCAATGCGCTGGCTCTCTCGCAAGAAGGGGAATTTCGCCGAACGCCTAGTTGCATTTGCTGCCGTTGAAGGTATCTTCTTCTCAGGCTCCTTCTGCGCCATCTTCTGGTTGAAAAAGAGAAACTTGATGCCAGGTCTAACATTCTCAAATGAATTGATTTCTCGAGACGAAGGCCTACACTGTGATTTTGCTTGTCTATTACATACTCAAATGCAACGCCCCGCAGAATGTTCCAGAGTTAGGGCAATACTTTCAGAAGCAGTGGAAATCGAAAAGGAGTTCGTAACCTCAGCACTACCAGTATCACTACTGGGGATGAATGATGCTCATATGTGCCAATATATCGAATTCGTCGCAGACCGCTTGGCTGTTGCATTAGGCTGTACAAAAATTTATGGAACAGAAAACCCATTCCCTTGGATGGAGATGATTTCAATGCAAGGAAAGACAAATTTCTTCGAAAAGCGGGTCGCAGAATATCAAAAAGCCGGTGTGATGAATGCGGGTTCAAGTTTAGGAGCGGTACAAACACGCTTCTCTATGGAGGAAGACTTCTAAACCGTCCGCGATGGGAGAAACTTTGTTGCGCTGGAAGATAGGAGGAGGTGAGTAAGAATGGGATTAAAAGTAGTCAACCGGAAAGGTGAGGAAGAAGCCGTACGTTTTGATGCAATCCGCGAAAAATTGGAGGGCTTAGCAGAAGGCCTAGACCAAAATTGGGTAGATACTGGACTAGTGGCAAAACTAGTCATCGAAGGACTTTATGATGGTGTAACTACAAAAGAGTTAGACCAATTATCCGCTGAAACTGCTGCCAGTCTCGTCAGCAATCACCCAGATTACAGTTACTTAGCCGCAAGAATTGCAGTTGATGATCTTCACAAGTCAACAAATGATTCATTTTCAGAAATAATCAACCAACTACACACATACATAGACCCAGAATCAAATAAACCAGCCCCATTAATCTCTGCTGAAGTTCACAAAATTGTCATGGACAATGCAGAAATGTTGGATTCACACATAGATTACAACCGCGACAATAATTACGATTACTTTGGGTTCAAAACAATCGAGCGTTCTTACTTATTGAAAATGTATGGCATAATTGCCGAACGCCCCCAACAAATGCTAATGCGCGTATCCATTGGAATCCACAAGAATAATCTTGAAAAGGCACTAGAGACCTACGACCTAATGTCGGAAGGTTGGTTCACACATGCAACTCCTACTCTCTTCAACTCCGGTACACCAAACCCGCAAATGTCTAGTTGTTTCCTTCTAACAATGCAAGATGATTCACTGACGGGAATCTATGACACTCTCAAACAATGTGCGATGATTTCCAAGTCAGCGGGTGGCATCGGCATATCGGTTCACCACATCCGTTCCAAAGGCTCCTACATCAAAGGCACAAATGGCACCAGCAATGGATTAGTGCCAATGCTAAGAGTATTCAACGACACAGCTCGCTATGTCGACCAAGGTGGGGGAAAGCGCAAGGGTTCCATAGCAGTTTACTTAGAACCATGGCACCCTGATATCTTCGAATTCCTAGACCTAAGAAAGAACCACGGTAAGGAAGAGATGAGAGCAAGAGACCTATTCTACGCCCTATGGACTCCAGACTTATTCATGGAAAGAGTTCAGCAAGATGCAGAATGGAGCCTATTCTGCCCTAATGAATGTGCAGACCTCCACGATACTCATGGCGATGAGTTCAGGGCCCTTTACGCTAAGTATGAGCAGGCAGGCAAGGCTCGTAGAACTATCAAGGCCAGAGAATTATGGGACGCAATCATCCAATCCCAAATCGAGACAGGAACACCATATATGCTGTACAAAGATGCAGCCAATGCAAAATCCAACCAAAAGAACCTCGGCACAATCCGTTCCTCCAATCTATGTACTGAAATCATCGAATACACAGCACCTGATGAGGTTGCAGTTTGTAACCTAGCAAGCATCGCCCTACCAAAATTCATACAAAACGGAGTATTCAACCACCAGAAACTATTCGATGTCGCTTACCACGCAACCGCTAACCTCAACCGAGTTATCGACGAAAACTTTTACCCAGTGGAAGAAGCAAGGAAATCCAACTTCCGCCACCGCCCAATCGGCTTAGGAGTACAAGGCTTAGCAGACACATTCGCTATGCTAAAACTACCATTCGAAAGTGAGATGGCAGGGAAATTAAATCGTGATATTTTCGAGACGATATACTTCGCCGCATGCACTTCCTCCAAAGACCTCTCCAAAATTGAAGGACCATACGAAACTTATGCTGGCTCGCCTGCTAGTGAGGGGATCTTGCAATTCGACATGTGGGGTGTGACGCCAGATTCAGGAAACTGGGATTGGACGGAACTCAAGGCTGAAATTAAGCAACACGGGATGCGCAATTCACTCTTATTAGCACCAATGCCAACAGCATCTACAAGCCAAATTCTCGGCAACAACGAATGTTTTGAAGCCTTTACTTCCAACCTCTACGTACGACGAACACTCTCAGGTGAATTCATCGTAGTCAACAAGCACCTTGTTAGTGACTTAATCGATGCAGGTATCTGGAACTTAAAATTAAAGGATAAAATTCTGCTCAACAAAGGAAGCGTTCAGGGTATCGAAGAAATTCCTGAACACATCGCAGAACTCTACAAGACTACTTGGGAAATCAAACAAAGAATCATCATCGATATGGCAGCAGCACGCAGCCCATACATAGACCAAAGCCAGTCTCTCAACATTCACATGCTCGATGCAACACCAAACAAGGTATCCTCAATGCATTTCCACGGCTGGAAACAGGGATTGAAAACAGGAATGTATTACCTGCGTACAAAAGCAGCAGCAGACGCAATCCAATTCACAGTTGAATCAGAAGCAGAATCAACCCCTGTTAAGGATGAAACGATGACAAACTTGGCAGAGCGTAGCGAAAACGTTGACCCACTTTCTGTCGAAGCAATCGCATGTAGTTTGGATAGCCCAGATGACTGCATGATGTGTGGAAGTTGAGTATTGCAAAGCGGAGCGGAGCAATACGAAACCCAGCGTGCGCTGAATACCAAAAAGCATCACAGCCGCGCACGCGATGGTTGAGCACCCCGTAGGGCAACTGCAGGGTGCGAACGCTTCATCACCACCCAGCCCCTCCCCTAATTCAATGTCAACCTACGAAGGGCTCACAGTAGCCCAACTAAAGCAGGAACTCACGGCAAGAGGCCTTGCCCTCTCCGGCAAAAAAGCCGACCTAATCGCAAGACTCCAAATTCAACCTCAGGTGGAAGAATTAATCCTCGAAGCGGAATTAGAAAACAGCCAAGAAACATCACCTTGGCAACGCTCGATGAAAGAATTTCTCGCCCTCCCTCTCCCAGTCATCATTGTCACAGGACTGCTAGTCACTGGAGGTCTTGGATACGTTGGTTACGAATTGGTATCAGCCTTCTTGGATGAGGAGGTTGATTATCCTGAACTAATAGAATTCAACTCTGGGCGGGCTCGTGAATATGCGGACACCTTAGTTGGATATGGACACGCCGAATGGAAAGGCAGAATGTCAGGAAGTCAAGAAGAGCGGAATGCGGCCCAATACATCCATGATACATTTGAGGAATTAGGGTATGCAGCAACCTTGGAATCATTTAGTGTGCCGATGTTCTCAATTCTCAGTGCTCCAACTTTACAACTCTGTGTTCCTGGTAATACCCCATTTGTCCAATCCTGTGGATTCCTCGATACCAATCGTCAGATAACCGATTATGAGCACCGTACTGAAGTAGTACTGCAAGGCTTTTCGGGAACAAGGACCCTGAACTTCAACGATGCAGACCTCATTAACTTAGGCAATGGCTCAGAGGAAGCAGATTGGGATTTGGCAAGCGATAATATTGGATTGGTCTTCTTAGAAGGGGGAGGCTTTGCAAGTAATACCTACCTCTTCAGTAAGGCGGCAGAATATGGCTTAGCGGCATTATTGGTAGTCAGTTCCTATAATTGTGATAAGGTGGAAGCAGACAATTGCGTGCCCATCTTCAAAGGTGTTGGAGTCGATGAGGTGAAGGCTGCAAATGGTGGCTCGATGCCAGATGATATTGCCTTCATGATGATTTCAAGCGAAGCTGGAGATGAAATCTGGGATGCTGTTAACAATTCAGGTGGCAAAGTTTCTCTTAGTACAAATGTACAAAACACCGGTAATTTAGATGTCTATGTTCCATGTGGCAAATGGCAAGGCATCAGTGATGAATTGATAATGGCTGGTGGCCATCACGATACTGTCTACAATGGGCCAGGAGCGATCGATGATACTTCAGGAAGTGCCACAGTTTTGGAATTGGCAACAACCTTTTCTGAGATGTTAACTGGTAATGCTCGCCCAGCCAAGACGATAATGTTCTGTACATGGGGTGGTGAGGAAGAAGGCTTGTGGGGTTCAAGCTCTTGGGTCGAGGCTCATCAACAAGAATTACGCGATAATCTCCGTCTCTATGTTAATCTCGATATGAATCACGTCGACCCAGACTTTGCCGAGCGGGGGAATGCTCTGACTCTATTCAGTAATTATGAGGCTGATATTACACATGTCAAGGCGATTGCTGCGATTTACCAAGATGAAAAATCCGAAGTCGCTTCAAAGTATACTATTAATTTCAATCTCCTAGATGGCGCTAAAGGTGAATTAGATGGAATGCCATATAATTCTGACCACGGACCATTCGTCTATGACCTCGGCGATGGTGAAAATGGTCGTGCTGTGGTCTGCTATGGAAGCGGCTCTTGGGAGTACCATACCTATGCAGATGACATGACCCACTTCAATGAAGAAAGCCTCTCTGTTTCGGGAACAATCTATGGAACATACCTGCGTTATTTAGCAGAGATTTAAACAACAGTTCCTTGCAGCCTACAACATGGCGAAGAAGGCACATGCAAGCCACATCTTGGTTAACTCCAAAGGTGATGCACTAAATTTCAAGCGCAATATCTCTAATTTGAAAGAATTTCAGCGCTACGCAACAAAAGCCAGTAAATGCCCAAGCAGCCGTAAGTTAGGTGATTTAGGGACCTTCGCACAAGGACAAATGGTTCCCGCCTTCGACAAAGCAGTATGGTCAATTGACCTCAATTCTTGCAGCGACCCAGTGCGAACTCAATTTGGGTATCACCTGATTTGGGTGCATTCCAGAGATGAGTGATTTCATGCCTATACAGGTGGGCCTTGAGTCCTATTCAATACGTGCATCTCATGGTGCCTTTGATTGGGAACGAGAGCAAGAGCAAACTTTTGTCGTCAGCGTTTGGGCTACAATAATTGGCGAGCCAAGAGGTGAAGACCTCTCTGCAAGCCTTGACTATGGTCTCATCCAAACTTGGATTGACAAGGCATTCTTAGAGATGGAATCAGCCCACCTATTGGAAGAATTAGCAGCAAGGATAGTCGACCAAGCAATATCCCAAAGCGTAGTTAGTGCTTTGAAAATCAGAATCGAAAAACCAGAAGCCCCCCTTCCGCATGCTGGTGGACTCGCGGTAATCGAGAAAACATGGCAACGCGGTGAATGAATAGGGGCAGGTTCATGCCCCATCAGTATCGGCCTGCAAGTGATGGACGAGCCAGTTGTTGGTGAGGTATTCGTACCAACTGTAGAGGAAGAAGGTGGGAACATCATCGGCTTAGGGGTTTTTTCAAGTGAAAAAATCGCTCTTAATGTCCTCAAAAATTACTTTAAACATTCTTGGAAAGGGAAAATAATCTCAGCAAATTTAGCCCGCTGGCAGGTTGACCTAATCGGGCAAGATGCTCTAACCCTATTAGCAAAATGGTCTTGCCAAGTTTGTCCAATTTGTGATCGACCAACTTTTTGGATTGACCTAGATAATTTCAGTGCCCTTTGCCATGGTACAGCCTGTGGCGCATGGATGGAAGACAATATCTACGAGCCTGAAGTCATCGATATCGGATTGCCAGCAATCCGTTGGTTACACCAAGCAAGGTCGATTAAACAAGCGATGACTGAATTTAGGAAAAAGGCAGCAGAAATGCGAGCTGCTGGTGGAGATGTTGATGATGAAATGGTCGAGTATAGCATGGAGGATGCAAAGACTCGGATGGAGAGAATCTTACGCAAAGAAGGAAGTGTCGGGCTTGGCACAGCACTAGCTGATTTACCTAATGAAGAAGAATGATTTCACATCTCTTCGATTGGAATAACACCGAGACCTTGGCAACCTGAAGCAAGATGCCTTCTACTAGTCTCACTCAACAAAAGATTGAGCAGATTCACTTTACCCTCGAAAATCACCGGATGGTCGCGGTAAAAGCCATTGAAAGCAGATGCAAGAGCCAATAAGTGGGAGGCGAATAAGTGCGGCCGGTGATTCTCTACTGCATTTTCTAAGGCATCCAAATGCCTTCCTAATAATCTCAATAACTCATTAGCGGATTTAGAATCACCAACTTGATTCCAAACTTCTTGGGATTTGGCCTCCTCAATAAGCGCCTCTACATCATGTCCCTCTCTGACAACTTTACGTCGTATTGCACAAGCACGGGTATGAGAATACATCAGGAAAGGGGCAGAATCTCCTTCAAAGGAAAGTGCATCTTCCCAACGGAAGGTGAATCCTTTTTCGGGGGCTACATGAATGATGTTGAAGCGAACGGCACTGCTTGCAACTGCTTCTGCGATTTCCTCCATCTTTTCTTGACTCAATTCATCGGCCCGTAATTCCTTAACTGCAAGCAGTGCATGGGCGCGGGCTTCAACCAACAAATCGTCCATAAATACAACATTGCCACGGCGGGTTGACATTTTTCCATCCGGTAATTTGATGAAAGCATAGAAAACTACCTCTGGAACTCTTTGACCAACTTCCTCTAAGGCAATACCAACTTGACGAGATTGTAATTTGTGGTCTTCTCCTAAGATATTGATGAGACGATCGCATTGCTGCCATTTCCACTGGTGATAAGCCACATCCCTAGTTGCATAGAGAGAGGAGCCATCGCCTCTTCTGAAGAAGAATTTTGTACTCTTGCCCTTGATTCCTTTGCTTTCTAATTCTAAATAATGGGCTCCATTATCAGCCGTTCCGTGTAATTCGCTTGCTTCTAATTGTTCCATTATGAGGCCGACGCTTCCATCGACAACGAACTTTGATTCCTTGGTGAAAGCATCGTATTCAATTCCCAATTCAGCCAAGGTATCTAACATTCCATCAAGGACCGGCTGGTAAGCATCATTGAATGATTGTAGGACTTCTTGGTCGCCTTCTTCACTTAATCTGACCATCTCTCCAACTTCTTCATCGACCTGTGGGTTGTTTTCTTTGACGATGTTTGCTGCTTGGTACCAGCGCACCCGTTCATGGTCTTGTTTTCCTTGCCATGGCCCAAGGTCATCTTGGCGCCCCGCACTTGCAAGAACTTCAGACACTTTCTCAGCATCGAGATTCTTCAAAGCCCATGCCAATATTCCAACCTGCTTTCCCATGTCATCAACATAGTATTCTGCCTGAACTTCATGACCATGTAATCGATGAAGGCGGACGAGAGTATCACCAAGGATTGCATTTCGTGCCCTGCCTACGTGGAATGGACCATTTGGATTTGCTGATGTATGCTCAATCAGAACACGGTGACCTTTGTTTGCTGCCTTTCCACTGTTTTCATCGTATTGAGAAAGTATTTGTTTTGCAATCCAAGCAGGGTTGGTCATGAAATTTAAGTAACCATTGATAGCCTCAACTGATAGCAAGGCCTCATCAAAGTCATTATCTTGCGACTTACGCAACTGCACCGCTTCACAAAGGTCATTTGCGACCTGAACAGGTGATTGTTTGAGGATTTTTGCAAAGGGAAAACAAGGTAAAGCAAGGTCTCCTTGAGCAGATTCACGAGCAATTGTCAACATCTTTTGCCAAGGCAAGTTATCTAAACCTGCAGCAGCCAATACTTCGGCTAAATGGGGTTCCAATACTTTGCGGAGTAATTCCATTCATCCACACCTCAGCCCATTGGATAGCGCAATATTGCCGCTAATCCACCGAATCCCAAGTGGAGTTGTAATCCCTCTTCAGTATCGGTTGAAACGAAGGAAATTGATGAGGATGAGCGACTCGCCATTTCAGTGAACTCATCTATCAAGTCCCGCTCCGCCAATTCCTTTGCATCTTCTGATTTACAAGAAGGGCAAGGCGGAGTTTCATCCATTCGCCCTAAAGAAGTGGTCCATTCATTAGCACAGGAATTGCACTGTAAGTCGACATTTCGCTTTCGAAGTGATTCAGAAATCAGCAAAATTGCGACTGCTCCTTGCTCCAGAGCATTGCGGACCATCATCTCACCATATGTCGCCTTGGGATGAGCCTGCATAATCTCTCTAAGGAAATTATTCATCATTTTACGCTCACTATCTAATTCAATTTCTCCCATTAAGGCACCTGCATTGGCAACAAGTTCCCTGATACCACTCTCGTTTGAGTAGCCGACATCGAAATGAGTGGCTGCTATTTTCTTGGCTATTTCGTGATGGAAATAGCCGTGCTTTACAACATAATCTTTGGTCGCCCCAGGTCCTCCAATGATTATGGCTCTGATATCTACAAGATTTGGAAGCCAATAATCACATGCATGTTCAGTAGCCCGCTTGAAGAATTTGTGGGCAGCCTCTTCGATTAAGCGCTCGAATCTTTGAGCCGATTGACCTCCTTGTCTGTGCTTTCCCATGATGTTAGAAACTAAGTGCTCCTGAATGTGGATTCTCTTTCCAGTAGCAATCCCATAGGTTGCTTCTGAACGGTCAATAACGAATAAACCATAGGAATTACGGTCGATTAGCATCTCTTCAAGTTGTGAAGTCTCGAATACTGAAGCACAACGGTAGCGGAAAGATTGCAATTCCTCTGGTGGATCGGTGATACAAATGTTGACCATTCTTGTTTTATTATTGCCTACAATAACTGCCCCAACGAATAATGCTATACCTCGCTCGCCGGCATTCTTGAATCGGTTCAGGGTAGAGAGGGCTGATTCAATCGCTCCTTGCACATTTTTTCTAGTTCCTTTCGATTTGATATTGGCTGCTTGACCATGTTCATTCTGCAGCAAGGAGCGAGCATCGTGTACCTGCCTATTTGGTGGGATGATGATGGTGACTAATTCTGTACCATATCCCTTCATCTCTTTGAGGTCCTCAAGGACTATCTTCAGGCGAAGGCGCCTAGCCTGTTGTTCAACATCTTCAGCCAAGCCAACTCCTCCATCCAACTGGCCGCTACTCCGGTTTATCAGCCTGCCGTGCTTCACACCTACGGTGTGAGCCGACAGCATCAAGGGAGTGCTACCATTGGCAGCCTTCGTGGCTACAATCCATGTCATCGCCTTGGGAGGCAGCCTACTTCGTCCTGAAGAAGCCGAAAAGCGCGAGCAATGGTTTTCCCGACTAAAGCAAATGGTAGTACACCTCGAAGGAATGCAGCATTCAATCGGTATAGTCGTTGGAGGTGGGGCGCCAGCCAGAGAGGGAATCGAAGTTGCTCGCAAGCACATCAGCGATGAAAGTAAATTGGACAAAATAGGCATCGCTGCTACGCGATTAAATGCCAGCATAATCCAACAAGTCTTAGCGGAAGTAGGAATTGATGTTGCAGAAGAAATCCCGAGTACCACTTCTCATGCAGCAGATTTACTTCAGAGCCATTCAATCGTATGTATGGGTGGAACAGTTCCCGGACATACCACCGATGCGGTTGCAACTAGTTTGGCTATCGAGGCAGGAGCAAAAATCTGTATAATCGCAACCAATGTCTCACATGTCTATGATAGCGACCCGAGAGTCAATGAAGAGGCAAAATCATTTACAGAAATGAGCCTATCACAACTTGGTGAAATCTGCGGCATAGGAACTCCTCTTCCGGCAGGAACCTCAGCAGTAGTTGACCCTATAGCAGTAGAGAGAGCGATTTCAGCATCCTTGGACCTTGCAGTTGTAGATGGTCGCCAAATGGACCGCTTAGAGAACGCAATTCTTGGATTGGAATTTGAAGGTACCAAAATAAGCGCCTGAGGTGAAAGTGATGGTCAGCAAAGAGAAATTGAAAAAACAAGTTGAAAAAACCTCTAACGCTCTCAAAGATGGGGTCAAAAAGGCCGGTGGTAAAGGTCGCCATAAGGGAGTTGTCGTCCACAAGCATTGCAGAATATGCCACCTACCAATCGATATCAAGCGAGAGCCTGAAGTTTGTGGAGATGAAGCCTGCGACAAAAAATGGTTGCAAAATAAAAAGAACGAAAAAATGGTTAGGATTGCCTTCTTCTTCTTCGCACTGGTATTCTTTGCCCCATTGATATTAAGCAGATTCGGGGTATTCTCTTGAGAGTTTTACCTGCAATAATTGGCCTTTTATTCATTGGTTTGTCGGTTTTTGGGGCGATTGGAGTATCAGGTGATGGTAGCATTGATGCCAATGTACCACCTTGCCTTCCGCCTTCTCTTTGTGATGCTGGAGTCACTATCGAGACTCTTGACCTGCCAGCCATTGTAGGTTGGCTAGATGCAACAACGACTGTCTCTTGGTCTGAAAATAGCGCTTGGATTGGAGTCATTGAAGAAGGCTTGCCAAATGACTGTAAGAAATTACCAACTCATTTCACATGTGATGAAAATGACCTGACATTTGTAGCCGGTGGACCAGACCAAAAGGAAGGATTCTCTTGGGAGGCAACTCCTGGACATTATCGCTTCGCCAGCGGTTCGGATAGCGTTTCTTCAAGTCTGCGCTCAAATAGCGTCACCTATGAATGGCAGGCATCACTCAATACTACACCAATATTGGCAATGGCATTGATTGGAGTTGGCTTGTTAGTTTATTCAAAAGTCGTTGATTAAATCCCATCAAGAAGTCTCCATCGGTTCTGCTTGACTTAAGTGCGCACCTTTGCGAACACAGCGCTTCGGGTATAGGCGCTCAACAACAACCGCTTGCCATTTGTTGATTTGACTATTCTTCGCTTTCCGTTGCTGAATTTCCGTGCATCATCGCTAGACATGTCGCTAAAATTACTGAAAATAGAATGCTGATGGTAAGGAGTTGGCCAGAATTCCGAGCAGGAGGGAATGTAGTCATTGACAGTAAGATGAAGACAGAAACCGAAGTCAATGCAGCCCACCAACGTGCCGACATATCCAACTTTGTGGGGCGGTGTTGCGAACTTGCATGTGAAAGGTAATCCGCTGCGAAACCCATGCCTAGTAGAACTGCAAGTGCTGTATTGACCCCTCGTCCCCCAAAGATGCTAGCCATTCCATCAACTGCCGCGCCTATGGCGACAGCACCTACTGCTATTCTAGCGGCTTGAATGGGGACTCGTAGGGCGAATAGGGCAACTAGGAAGATTGCGACTCCTGCCGAAAGGATTTGAGTCATACGCGTCCCTTCGAAGGTTTGGGCTGCCTTGGCACCTGTTGGTAAGTCGCCACCTACAAGACCTGATATTCCATTCACTGCAAGTAGATTTTCAACATCGTCTACAAATTGAATTGCAGCCTCTGAATTTTGTCCATCGATAAAAACTGCTATTGAAAGTCCGGTGGTCACTCCATCTCTCTGTAATCTTTGATCCAAGAACAATGAGGAGTTACCCTCAGCAGTAGATCCATCGACAGTGGTAGCGCCTTCAGGAATGCCAATGACCATTGGTGTACGCATCAGTCCCCCTTCAAGAGAAATCACGCTAGGATGTTGGCCCAACTGTTGTTGAAGATTCAGTATTTCCTCGTAATCTGATTGACTATCGCCCTCAGCATCAACAACAACCCAAGCGATTGTACTCGATGCAAGAACATACTTTGACTGTAAATCCATCATTTCATCCAATGCTGGGTCGCCATCTGGAAGAAACTGTTCAACTTCTATGACATTTACTCCAGGTGGTGAAATTACTGTGATAGTAGCGAGAATCAGCAGTGCAATAGGCCAAGCCCAAGGGGTTGAAATTGAAGAAAAGAAGGGGGATTCATTAGATTTTTCTTCCTGTAATACCCTCCGCTTTAGATAAAAATCTTCAAGCACATAGCGTGTCAAAACCCAATCTAAAACGATACCAATTGCCATCACGAGACCCAATGAGCGTTGTGCGCGAATGGGAGAAAAAAGAGCCAAAGAAACTGCAGCAACGGTTGTAAGCATTGCAACGAATAGCATTCTACGCACCTCCTCTCTCCCCCTAGAGGAGCGCGAATACCAGAACGCTCCATCGACTGCTACACCCATGATGATAGGTAAGGCGATCCCATCTAGTACTGAAAATTCGAACCCTAGTGCCGCAAGTGCCCCTAATTCTGCACAGATGACTAGTCCGACCCCACTGATTGTAGCGGCAGCAGTTTGCCAATCTCTCAGTCCAATTGTCAGCATTGCTCCAAGGAGGAATATAGATGGGATGATGACGTAAGCGAGTTCTTCTTCAGCAATAGCCTTCGCTTTTCCATACATCATATTGATGCCAGTAGCTGAAATTTCGTAATCGGTATTCGCACTGACCTTGTCCGCCCAAATATTCAGTTCGTTCCAATCTCCACCTCCAGCACCGACATATACGATCCAAAGAATTTCGTTGGTTGCTGGTGGCTGTGTTGCAAAAGCACCCGCGAAGGCAGGGCAAGCAATGCCGAAATCCGTTCCTTCAGGTAACATCAATAAGGTGGCCTCAAAAGCCGCTTTCTCTGCATTATTCGCAGTATTACTGCACCATCCGTCTTCGATTTCAGGCTGCAACACATCCGCCCACCGGGATGCATTTCTAAGCGAGCGATTTTTAGAATCAAATGCATCTGCCCATGCAGAAAATGGTGTAACAACTCGTTCAATATACAAGGAACCGTATTGACATTCAGTAGAATCATTATGACTACATGATTCCCAAGAGGTCTGAGGATTTGAGCCATCTAGAAGTTCTATCTCCAATTGTAGTAAATCCTGAACACGGCTGAGATTGTTTGTAACCAACCCCCCTTCATCGTGTCTAATTCTGAGAACCAATTGGTGATTTTCACCGCCAATACGTTCATCATTGATTCTTATTACAGCTTCATCATCGAAAATAACTTCAGTGTTCATTTTCGGTTCAACTGGATGAAAGAACAGCAATCCTGCTGACAATAGCATGCCAACCAATAGAGTCAGGCGGAGTTGCTCAGGTCGCATGTTGTGCCATGGTAGAGATTACGTCATATCAGCCCAACGGGTGCCCTATAGAGAAACACGGTGTTTTGATTGGCACTCAAACCCATTCGGACCATTTGCCAGTGGAACTGTCGCGATAGTACCATGATCCACTCCCCTCAGGGTATTCTAGAACTTCGAAACCATCTTGCATCGAACCACGCATTGTGGGCGAGGGACCACTGGGGCCTCCGTCAAACATATGATCTTGAGCAGCCATCATAGTGGCTGGCTCTCCTACCCAATTATCGTCAGAATCACCACGCCCTCTTAACAATAGAACAGCGGCTGAAATTACGAGCATGAGTACGGTTACAATGCCTGCAAAAATCCCAATGGTTACTACGTCTGAACCAGAACTTGCACTAGTACTACGTCCTTCCTCATCTGCTTCCTCATTTCCAGTATCATTCGTTGTATTATTGATAGGGGTGGTATTGTTTTCCACAGGCTCATTGGGATCACATGCCGAATCGTCATCATCAGCATTATCACCGACTCCATCACCATCACAATCCAACCATTCACTAGAGTCATCAGGGAATGCATCACTGGAATCTAACGCACCATCTCCATCAGAATCAGTTGGCAAATTATCTCCGTCACCAGTTTCGATACCGTCAGCGGTGACTACAATGGTCAACTCCTTCGTATTGTACATCTCACCTGAGAAGCGAATCATGATTGTACCCTCGGTGACACCGAAAGAAACTATTCCGTCCTCATCTGTAATTAGTGCAAAGAGTGTTATGTTATCGCGAATCAATACAGCTGATAGGCCCTCAATGGGCTGTTTTGTCAGGTTGTCAACTGCAGTGATTTGTACGGTATCACCTGGCAATGGGTTTGTAGGACCAAAACTCAGTGATATGTTCATCATGACGGGAGGCTCTGGGTTTGGCTCAGCCACCTTTGTGTCGAGTGCAGCCACGACGGTTGCACCCTCACCCTCGCCGATTTGTGCTATTGCAATGACAGTGTAGTCATCTTGTGGCGAAGATAGATCCGACAAATGCAGGTCTGCGCTAGAACCTAGACCCCATGCAACTGAATCGAGGTTGCTGAAGATGTCATCAAAGAAATCGAAATTTTCCTCTTCGGTCATTTCGGCATCATTTGAACAAACCTCATCGTTATTCCAATCAAATTCCCCCGCTTCTGTAATTTCAAATTTGATTTTACCTGAATCAACCGTCAAGGTGTATGCACCTGAATCCAGATTGAAGGTGGCTCGGTAATCTTCCTCCCAGTCCCATTCCTTGTCCCAGTCTTGGGCAGGTTCAACAGTATTGCCAGCATCATCGGTCAAAACTGCATTTGGTGTGTAAGAGGAGGTGTGGACGTATTCGTTCGATTCATCCCTCAATGACATTTTCACATTGCTTTCCAGATTTCCGGTCATATCATGTCCCTCTTCCGACCAACCCTCGAGTTTCTCGCAGGTCGCTTCTAGGGATTCTTCGATATTGACCCAACCTAGTACATCACTGCGCAAAAAGTCACCATAGGCAATCTCAGTAAATGCCGAGAGGTCGATGGAGGCTGGATCAAGTCCAACCTTGGGTGTGGCCACTGCCAAGATTCGCGATGCGATACCATCATCAGCATCTAGAGCGATGTTGGTGGTCTGTCCGGGTCCGAGTGCGCCGTCAAAGGTCAAAGTACCTGCGTCGTTGAGAATCATACCAAACTGAATCGCTGTGGGCCATAGTGCCCCTTCTTCCATGATGAGGCTGGCCACCAGCGTCAAGGGTGCATCAATGTACACTTCTTGGCTGCGTGTGGCCGTACCCTGCTGGAACTCCAGTTCATACTCTTGGGGCTCGCCCCATTCATCCTCTGCAATATCAGGGAAAGCGATTCCGAGATTCACTGGCATCAACATCAGCATTGCAGTGTAATCCTCATCTCCCATTCCCGTAGGTGTAACCTCGATGGTCGTCAGCCCGCTTGTGGATGGAGTGGCAATGTACACTGGGATTCCAGCAAATGTGGTCTGTTCGGTGATTCCAGAGAGCGCAATCGATGCTTCAGTGGCTGCCCCTACGTTGAGACCGATGCCGATTAGTTCCTCGCCATCTCGGAAATACTTGGTCTGGACCACGCTGATGTATGCGCCCGGTAAGGTGGGTGTGGCCGTCATGGTCACACCACCATCTGCATCCGAGGTGAAAATCTGTTCGTCCATAACTTCGAACGGACCATCGGTAAGGAAGGCATCAATAATCTCAGGACTGGGAATGGCTGATTCATCGTCATTTAGATCGCACCATCCGACATCTGTCCATCCAGTCACGTAGGACTCATCATCCTCGTAGACTCGGAATCCTTTTTCTTCATCAGAATAGACATACGTCATTGAATGGTAAACCGTACTGTATCCAGCGACAGGCGTGTACGAGATGTCAATGTAATAGTCACCATGATTTTGGTAGTCATGTTCTCCCCACCCTTCTTCGCGATAATCATCGTTCTCACCGTATGTGTAATCGTAGTAATTTCCATCTCCCCAACTAATCGATAGTGTGTCGAGGTCAGGTTTGTCGTAGGACACTTGTTCTTCATTCTCATCGTCCCAGTATCCGAAATTTGCATAACTCCATCCGATGCTGGCATGACCCCCACCACCGTTGCCTTGGGTTCGCGCACATCCTGCCGTACCGGGTAGTGGAACTTGATGCATGATTTCGAATTCTAGGCCCGATTCAGTGGTCCCAATTGTAATCACGTCAGCCAAACCACCTTCTTCAGGTAGGGCGTCACTGTGGCTTGCGCCCCAGGTGCTACCGAGGCCTGAACGTTCGATGTCTTCGTAGTCATCTTCCCAATCGCCATTTTGTACGGCTTGCGGATGTTCGTGGCCTTCTCTGTCACCCTTGCCACTGAACTCTGCGATGATACCATTGACATTCCCGTCGAGGTCATCACCAGTGTATTGAGCAACGATGTTTGTGGAACTGCTGGTAATGTCAACACCTCCCTCTGGAGATAGTGTCTCAATAGCCTCCATCGCCTTCTGTGGTGATACACGGAGGATTGCGATATCCACCTCTGCACCACTCACTGGGCCATAGGCATCGTATGACAGTGCAGACACACTGTATGGGGAATCAACTGACATGGTTTCATCTTGGTCCACTAGAACACCAAGGGCGGAACCGATGAATGTTTCATCAGCCCCCTCGTAAATCATCGCTTCAAGCATGCTTGGGCGTAGCGACTTAACCTCGATTCTTGCGTTCGAGACTTCGTCTGCATAGGCGTAGTTTTCCATCGGTTGGCTAAATGACCACACCGTGTCTTTGATTGAATCAGCAGTCAATCGGCCGATGTATGTGTGATGATCATTGTCTCTCTGTGTCAACAGAGTGGATTGAACGTGTATTCCTGAGGAATCAGTCATTGTCATCGTAAATGTTTCTGGGTAATGTGAATTGTGCGTATCGTCAGGGCCATCGAAGCGCATATTGATGCCAAGGTCGAGAATATGTGGATTGTAAACGGTTGTTTCAATATCGTACAATTCCTCGAAGATGATGACGGCAGGACCATTGTCATTCTCACCATCCCCATCCTCATCCTCCCATTCTTGATACCATTCGCTTTCACGCTCACCGCCCGAGGCGTTGGCCATCCATGAACCGAAGTCACCCACTGCTTCTCCAGCAGATTGCCATGCAGGGTCATCAAACGAACTCATGAGATGTTCAAAACAGTCCTCAGGAAGGGAATTGAAATCATCGAATACATCATTGACCCACGAATCACTGGATTCCATGTTGGCTGTCCATGCTTGCCCCTCGGGAGTTTCCATGAGTTGTTCGTATTCCCAGATGAACTCATCTGGTATTTCATCGCCATCTGTATCCACCATCTCAACGTCTTGGATAGCAAACCCGACGATGAGTTTCTGCATCGGCGTCATGTTGTCAATATCCTCATTCATCAACGGCTCAAGATAGGCTTCAATACCTGCAATAATCGCCTCAGGGTGCGCAGATACAGAGAGAAGTGCGATGTTCCTCATCAGCGTCTGTGCTGCTTCAAACTGCTTGGTACTGTTTGCCAAATCATCTAGAGCACCCTTCATAGCAGTCCACTCATCACTGCCCAACATGGCGTTGTATGCAGCCTCAAATTGGTCAGTGCCTTCAAATCGAGTGAAATTTTCAATAGGGTCAAAGGTCATCATATAATCTGCCATTTCGTCGAAATCATTCATCGATCTTGGCAGTGGAAATTCATTGAGATAAGTCATCAATCCTGCAACCATTGCAAGTGTCGCATCGACATCCTCAGAATCGAAGAACTCCATTAGCAATTCAAGGAATGTTGCGCCATCAGATAGGTTGTATTGGTCTGCTGAATCCAGCATTGCCTGCCAACTACCTAGTCCACTACCGTCTGTTGCAGCATCCACAAATGCAGGGAAGCCACCATTGGAAATTACTTGCATTTCAAGGTCATCAAATTCCCCCTGAATTTCCACCGTAGGGTTTGCAGTGTCCCATGCATCATCGATGGCTCGCAGGACAGTTTCAATTTCATATCGGAATATTTCCTGCAACTGTGTGGCATCATCCGTGGCTTGCATCATGCCGTGTTCGGCGGTGAACTCTGCCGAATAAACACCACCCACCTCGGCGACGGGGAGGGTGAAGATTCCATCCCAGATGGCCGTATTGGCATCATCCTCGTGGACACCGGTTTTTGTCAGAACCACAGTTCCAACAAGTTCACCCTCGGTAGAACTAGGGTTTCCAAATTCTCCAAGTAAATCCATCGGATCCATATCGAGTCGAATGATGTCAGCGGTGACGATAGTCTCACTGTTATGTCCGCGGGTCAGGGCTTGTAATTCGACATCTCCACCGACGCTCACTAATTTGGTGATTACAGAGCCATCAATGCTCAGGGTATCTTCATTTCCATAGTTATCATTGGGTGCTGGGATACCAGCATAATCAGCCAATGTAGGTTGCAGTGACATAAATGCCAGTAGGATAACAATAAATGCTGCTGTACGCTTCATGTGTCGGCTAAATAATAGCCTTATTTGATGGTTTCTCCTGATTTAATGCATATAAAATCGTCAAAATTCAGAAATGGAAATTCCAATCCGCAGTAATCCATCATCATCAACAAGTGAAGCACAACCTTGATTCTGTGATTCTACCTCAGTCCAAGTTCCTGAAACTGGGGTAAAAGATGTGCTTGGTAAGGCAAGTGCTTCCAAATAGATACTCATCGGTGCTACCGCAGTAGTACCGCTCCCCTCAATAGACCAAGCGAACGCCGCATCAATTTCTTGTGAATCGTTATTACACCATGCATGCAGTTCTAAAGTAGGCTTGCCGACATTGAGTAAATCTCTAACTTGTTCAGTCTTCGACGGAGTTTCATTTGTGCTGGATACATTTTGTATTTCGGTCCAGGTAGATGGGTGTGGAATAGAGAGGGGTGATTTCACAGGTTCAATGACTGAAGTAAGTTCGATATCTGGTTGTGAAATCAAGCACGGCATCGAACGTTCTGGTAAGCAACCTTGCACGTTATATGCACCTCCAAGCATTGATTCGATAAGGATCCAAGGTCCTGTACGACTTTCACCTTCTGAAAATCCTGCGTTGAAACGATCTTCTGGCTGCCACATTGGTGGGCTGTGTACAATGGTGATGTCCCAAGTGAAGTCATCCTCTCCAGTTACATCCCAATGAAAAGATAGCCATTCGCGAGCAATCAATCCATCGCCAACATGTTCTTGGAGATGTAGAACTGCGATATTCGCCTCGATATTTGAGATGGGGCCACCCATCAATTCTGTGATATTAACGGGCCCCTGCATGGAGATTCCTATGCAGGTTACGCATTGTGAACTGACCACACCTTGGACTTGAATATCTAGTGTTGCTTTTGCTCCTCGGTCATAATCATCTAAACCGAGTGCATTCATTGAGGAGCGAGTCGAAAGTATAATCGTTCCAGACAAATGGGTGACTTCAAGTTCACCTTGAGAGTCTGATTCAGACTCAATTCCAATCGAAAGTATTGCGAGTACAACCAGCCCCAGAACAAACCATTCTGCGGTAGGGGCAAACGGCTTGCGTAAGTCGTCCACAATTGTTCGACAGCATTGTCATTGATGGTGTTAACCCCATTCATCTGATTTGAGAAGTGAATATTCGACATTCTTCTTCTAATTCATTTAAGTTATCCTGGCTTAGTTGAGTGAGGTGCCTGTCGCGTCGGTACCCTCGTTATCCATCAGTACAGAGGGGACCCTCTGTATTTTATTCAGGGAGCGTCGTCTCTTCGGTTTTCTTCTAATGATTTTTTCAATCGGAAATCATCTTTGGCCCATATTCTCAACGCCTCGTGGAGTTTCGGGTCAATCCGAAGTAGTAATCTTTTCTTTGTCATAATCCCAGCACCGCTATATTTCAGTTATTGAAGATTTGAAAAGCCCTAATGGCTGTGAAAATAATCGATGAAAGGCCAATTAAGAGCATGAGAAAAAGCATGAAGTAGTATGATTTAGGAGCTTCTTTCTTTGTATGCCACCCTTTTCCTCGGAGATGTGTACCACCTTTAACGAAAATGAATACAGCATATCCCATGCAAATAAGACCAGTCAAGGCAGGGGGCAAAAGGTTCCAGATTTCACCCGAAGTGGCATCCATGCGTACCCACCTACTGATATAATGAACCAGTATTAATTACCGGTGTTGTATCGGTTTCAGAACATAATACTACTAGCAGGTTACTTACCATTGTAGCCTTCTTATCTTCATCTAGATCAATGATATTTTTGGCACTTAATTGAGCCAAAGCAAGTTCCACCATTCCTACTGCACCATCGACAATCTCTCGGCGTGCTGCTACAACTGCACTTGCTTGCTGGCGGCGAAGCATTGCTTGAGCGATTTCTGGAGCATATGCTAAGTGACTGATTCTGGCTTCAAGAACCTCGATTCCCGCGCGAGATAGTCTTTCCTGTACTGATTGGCGCAACTCTGTAGCAACCACTTCTTGATGGCTTGAAAGTGCGACTCCACCGAGATCTTTCTCTTCGATAATATCGTAAGGGTATTTTGTCGCCATAGCCCTAAGTGCGGCTTCGCTTTGAATCTGAACATAGTTTTCATAATCATCTACCTCGAACAATGCCTCTGCTGAATCAAATACTCTCCAAACAACCACTGCTGCAATATCGATTGGATTTGCATTTACATCGTTAACCTTTAATTTTGCAGATTCAAAATTTCTAATTCTGAAGGTAACCTTAGTCTTTTCATACAAGGGATTGACGAAAAAGCGAAAACCTTCAGTTTTTACAGTTCCAGCATATTTTCCGAAGAATTGCAAAACTGCTGTTTCATTGGGATTAATAATTACATATGAATTCCACATGATAAGCCACAAAAGACCAACTACGAGATGGAATAAAATACCTAAAATGACCCCTGCTGCTCCTGCTGTATAAAGAACAATGCCCAACAAGAAAATAGATGGAATTACGATTAAGTGTATAGCCAGACCTAAAAAGCCACTTATTGAGGGCCTTTGTCGATCTTTAAATTGTATTTCCCCGTGTGATACTTGTTCGTCTGCCATAATAGTTCTCCTCTAACTTGCCGAAGGTTATTGGGTTTATCAAGATATCTTAGTGATACTTATATGATATCACTTTTTCGAGTAAAAAGTTAGGCTTAATCGTAGAAAAGGCAAAAGCATAAATCATCGAGACAATGAGGGGTAAACATGAATGAAGCGCTAAAGGATATGTTAACACAAGACGCAATCATCGCCAAACAAGATATGGAGGTATCAAATATCGTTTTGGGAATTGATGCGGCTAATCGCTACTCCCTTTTTGATTCAAATGGTCGATCATTGGGTATTGCTGCTGAAGAAAGTAGCGGCGCTGGCGGTTGGTTGATAAGGCAGTTTTTACGAAATAAACGCCCCTGTAAAGTACATATCTATGACCAAAAAGGTCAACAAATTGCTACCGGAAAGAAACCATTTCGCTTCATATTCTCTGAGATGTCTGCAGTTGTAGATGACCAAATAGTGGGAAGGTCTCGTCGTCGCTTCAAAATTCTCAAACGTAAATATACAATAGAGGTCCAAGGAGGTTCAAATTTCGAAATCAATAGTAGCATTTTCCAATTTGGAAAGCATGCATTTGATGTGACCAGAAATAACAGTGTCGTTGCTACAATTGCAAAACAGTTCGAAGGTATAATGAAGATGGCATTCACTCAAGCCGATACCTTTTCAATCCAATTTAAGGATAATAATTTGACATTGCAGGAACGCTGTACTCTACTCTTTACACTCTTCCTTATCGACTTCGATGTATTTGAGCAGCGCTGATTGGATTTGAATGGTTGAAAGAGATTGCGAGTTCCAAGTTGGCCCTCTAGACGGTCCCATCTGGGTCTCTAACGTACCATCCCTCTGGTAATGTCAAAGGCGTACCTCGTTGAACGTCCATTACTTTCTCCATCATTAGTTCGCGTAAGCCTTCTACCCCATGGCCATCTATTGCACTAAATGCGGGATGACCTTCTTGCGTTCTGGGTACATCTGCATCCTCCCACCCTTCAGGCAGAGGATCTAAGAGGTCGGCTTTGGAGACGCATACCAGTAATTCTGTACCAGGCAATAATTCCTTTACTTCTTCTAATAAACTCAATTGTTCTTCGACCGAAACGCCGCCGCTCTCACTGCTATCGAGTAGAAATAACACAAGGCTTCCTAAGTGCTCCAATGCTGCAATGGCCTGCATTTCAATGGCATTTCGCTTAATCATCGGCCTATCCAAAAGACCTGGAGTATCTACCAATTGAACTTTCAAACGGTTTGAGGTGAAATGGCCAACATGCAATTGTTTAGTGGTAAAAGGATAAGAGTTCACTTCAGGCTCACCTGATGAAAGTGCACGTATAAGGGCTGATTTTCCGACATTTGGTGAGCCAGTAATCACCACACAAGGCTCATTCGAATGTATAGTAGGTAATACCTTGAGAACTTCTCTGCTTTCATTCAACCAAGTCAATCCCTTGCCAACTTGGCCAACAATACTCGAGATACGCCCATAGGCTTCTCTCCGGCATGTATGCATGAACTCAACATTTGCAGTGCGAATGATTTTCTTAACATTTTGAGAGGCAACTACTCTGATTTGGCTGGCAGCCCATTGTAAGGAAGCCAGGTTCTTGCGGTACATATCGGTACCAACTGCGGCCTCAATCATTGATTGATCGAAATCAGGCATGCGGTCTAATGATGGCCAAGTGCTTACAACTTCCAAGAGGTATTCGGCAATCGTATCACTCGAAGTTTGAACCATTCGACTCATCTGTTTGCGAACTCTAAATATACGATTCGATTCATTGACTCGGTCTGCTGCAGCTCGTCCACGGGTGAAGCCCTTATCGAGCAATTCATCTCCAAACAAGACTGTTGGCACGCCCTTCCAACGGATACGCATCGGCTCTCCTCAGCCACAGGCGCGGGCCTCCCCCTCTTCAAAAGAATAGATGAGAAAAGTTAATTCTATCCTCCTATTACTAAGCCTTTAGAATAGTGGTCCTTTTACGCCACCACCCGATGACATCATCGCAGGGGCCAAGAAGATGAGTGATGATATCATGGAAAATATGCCTGATTGGGCTAAAGATATGTGGAAAGATATTGGTTCCCCAGAGTTGGATTCACTTGGTCCAGTGCTTAATGGTAATCTCTTAGCAAGACGGCATGGACTCCGTAAAGACGACTTGCTCGAAGTTTTACTTGATGCAAGATTACTCCCCGAAGGGCGCGACCCTTGGATGAAAGGGAGGTTAATCTCTAGTGGAAAAATGACCATTGAGTTATTGTGTGAAGATGGAAGATTGCACTACGTCTCAAGGGACGCTATTATCGAAGTTATTCTCGTTGCCCACATGCGACCTGCTTACCTTGATGATACCGACCTGATGACTTACGAGAGGGATGATATGAAGCGCCGAAGCAAACTCAATGAAAAGGTGGAGAAAGAAGGGGTTGGAAGAGACGATAGCCACCTTTGGGGTTGAATAGATGACTTGGTTAAATGTTGATGACCACCATTTGGAAAAAACATTCAACTTCTCCGACTTTAGTCAAGCATTAGAATTCTTAAACAAAGCAGGTATGATTTGTGAGCAACAAAATCACCATGCTGATTTTGAATTATCATGGGGAAAATTATTGATTCGCACATGGAGTCATGATGTTGATTCCATAACCGAACGTGATTACCGCCTATGCAAAGCCATTGATGGTTTGAGTGGATGAAATGGCAAAGGATGGAAAGGGCAGGACAGAGCCTGGTTATTCACGCCATGTTTTCATCTGTGGCCACCAAAGACCAGAAGGAAGTCCGCGTGGTTGTTGTTCTGAAAAAAATAGCCTTGAAGTCATGCAACGCTTGAAGGAAATGGTAAGGCAAGGAGGCTTGGATAATGTGAGAGTGCAGAAATCAGGCTGCTTGGATTTCTGTGAGAACGGCATCTCATGTGTAGTCTATCCAGAAGGCATTTGGTACAGCCTCAACGGGAGTGAGGAACAACTTATTCGATTGATGGAGCAACATCTTCGCGATGGTCTTACAGTTGAAGAGATGCAGATGAATCTAGAACCTTAGAGTTTCACCGGTCTCGATGCACCACATGCTTGGCACTTCAACAAAGTGATTCTATCTTCTTTGATGAAATGGGTATCTGGTGCTGAGCATTGGCTGCATTTGATGAAAGTGTTGACGTAATTAACTACACACTTTTTCAGACGCTTTGGTGGAATCCTACCCTTGAAGCGGGCCCGTGGGCCTTCACGGCTTCCGCTGGTACCCAATTCATTCAACATGTAGTGGAAAACGTGGTCTTCATCTCTATCCATGTGAGAAACTACCTCTTGGAAGTTGCGGAAAATGGTATTGGCCCCCTCAATCATTATCTGCGGTTCAGGTAAAGTCCAACGTGCTCTTTCGGAGATTTCCGTAGGTATTCTCTCACGGGCGCGGTCAAGCAATGCCTCGTACTCAAACTCACTCATCGATGCGGCCCACCAACCGCCCCGTTTAGGTCTTTGCCGTCAAATTCCCTTCAATGGAAGGCCCACAACCGATGTATTGATGGATAGATGCTTTCGCATATAGTGTCGATAGCCATGACACTAAGCGTCGATGAACTGCGAAATACGGTTGCAAATCTCAAAAAAGAGGGTTTGAATTCACAACAAATTGCTGATGAGTTATCACTTTCACAAGATACAGTGGCCTGGTTGGCAAGCACTGGTTCAGCAAATGATGAGCAACCCGAAGATATCCGTATTGGTTGGCGAACAATCGGAGTAAGACCAGTGCGTACTGAGGCTATGGCCTCGATATTTGCTGATGTCATCATTGAGGAAATAAATGATGATGTTGATACGATTGTTGGTATCAGCCTAAACGGCATTCTATTTGCCCATGAAATCGCCAAGTTCCTTGATATTGAGGTATCTATTCATCGCAATGTCGAAGGAGGAGATGGTTTAGGTTCATTATCCAATAAATATAGTCAAGTCAATGGCAAGAGAGTGGTCATAGTCGATGACGTATTATCAAGTGGAACCACGATGAGGAATACAATTTCAATGATGAAAGAGATGGGGGCTGAAGTCAAATTATGCATGGTTTTAGTCAACAAGACTACGCTCAATGAAATCGAAGAAGTGCCCCTGCGTGGAATAATTCGGGCTGTTGCAGTCTAACTGGAGGTGTACTAATGCATTGGGCTGATTTTGCCGCTTCACGTTTAGCCCAAAGAGGCGATTCTCATATAATCGCTACCGGCATAACTCCCTCTGGCCATATTCACGTCGGAAACATGCGAGAAGTTCTGACTGGAGATATCCTCAGAAGGGCCTGCAGCGATGCAGGAATGAATGCTGAATTGGCCTATATCGCCGACACAGCAGACCCACTTCGCAAGGTCTACGATTTCCTTGATGATTCCTATTCCCAATATATCGGCCATCCGGTTGGGGATATTCCTGCCCCTGATGAGAAAGGGCGTCCCGATGGTGATGGAACATATGCAGACTACTTCTTGGCTCCATTCTTGGCAGCTCTAGATGAAACTGGAGTTGAATGCCGAGTTATTGATAATTACCAATCATACAAGAATGGGGACTTTGCTGAAAATGCTCGGAAACTATGTGATGCCGCTGAACAAGTACGGGAGATAATAGAAAGAGTTAGCAGCCGTGAATTATCTGATAATTGGTTCCCATACAACCCAAGAGGCTCGGATGGCAGCATAGATGGAGTAGTTATCACCAACTGGCAATGGCCATATGTGCATTGGGTTGACCAGCATGGAATAGAAGGAAAAGCAGACATAAGAACGGCTGACGGTAAATTACCTTGGAGATTAGATTGGCCAGCCAAATGGCAACAAATCGGCGTGACCTGTGAACCCTTTGGGAAGGACCATGCAGCATCAGGTGGCTCTTACGATACCGGCAAGGAAATTGCAAAACTGCTCGGCTATGAAGCCCCGATGAGTATGCCCTATGAATGGATCTCACTGAAAGGACAAGGAGCGATGTCATCCTCCAAGGGAATCACATTGTCTGCTCGCCAATTATTGGACATTGTGCCACCAGAAATAATGCGCTACTTAATTGCTAGAACCAAGCCAAAGCGCGCTATAGACTTCGATACTGGTGAAGGTCTAATCAGTATGGCTGATGAATTCGAAAGGCTCGGCAATTCAATCCCCTCCTTACAGGACAAATTGCATTCTGAAGAGGCACTGAAGAAAAGGCAGCGCGACCAAATAGAAGATACGTTGGCTTTTTGGAAATATAGTCAAGTTGTTGCAGGAGATTCTACTGCCAGTGGTTCCGGAATCTCATTCAGTCATCTTTCATTAGTTGCGCAAGTAAAACAAGAAGATGCTGAAGTATGGAAATCCCTCAGCCAAACTCATGGTATCGACGAAAAACAACCTAGCAAGGTGCTCCAAGAAAGGCTATGGCGAATGAGGAATTGGGTTGCAGGTGAGTTATTTCCGGATTCATCTAGAGTTAGCATCCAAGAAAAAATCAATACTGAATGGGTGAATTCACTAGGCGAGGACCAAATCGCCTACTTACAAAAGTTATCAGAATCGACAACAATCTTGGAAAATACGGAATCAGCCATAAATCAGTGGATTAGAAATACGGCCCAGGATTGTAAATTAGAAACGAAAGTGGCATTCAACACATTATACAACCTCTACCTTGGCAAAGACAAGGGGCCAAGATTAGCAGCACTACTTTCGGCACTTGGTAAAGAACAAATCATTGCTCCATTGACCTCTACATTGAATCATCTCGGCTAACCCAATCCGCCTCACTATTCGGCCTGTACGGGGGGCCAACAACCGTCATCCTTGAATAGCGTGAGAATGGCTCCGTTAACTCATGGCTGGGGTGCACTGTCCAACCTGCGAGGCATTAGTCGACGCAGTTGCTAAATTCTGCCTTGCCTGTGGCCATGACTTCACAGGTCAAGGGCCGATAACCTCCACAGGCCATGACCTTGCCCAATTGAAGGATGTAATTCGCCAAAGAGATGACCTCTCAATGGCTGAAAAGTTCGATATGATTGCCAAAATCGAAGAAGGTGCAAACCCAATCTCACTGGGAATTGCGGCTGCTGGCGATGGTGACGAAGTCGATATTGGAGAGGCTTTTTCGACTACTGGAGCCGATGACAGTTCCAAGAGTGAATGGTCATTCGGTGATAATCAGGCATCCAGTGCCGCAGTTAGAGCCGTCATGAAAGCAACCGATGCATGGGGTCTTATTCAATCCGGTGACCTAAACTTGGGAGACTCATTATTCCGCGATGCAATGAGCCGAGGAATGGATGCAAGTACCCATATCCACGATGTTGCAAGTGGTGAGGGTGAGGGGCTCGATCCAGATGCAATGCGCAATATTCCGGTCCTAAAGCCGCCAAAGAGAAGTTTTTGTCCAAAATGTGGTTCTGATATTCACAACAATACCATGTTGCAATGGAGGAAATGGAGAGATCATTCCTCGGAAGTTGTCTCGATGCAATTAGAAGCCTCAATGGAAACGGCACTGATTCAAGTTGCAGCCCATTATGTTGGAGACCTTGCAGCCCTAAAGAAACAAAATACTGATCTCGAATCTCGCCTCGGCGAAATTGATGAAGAAAAAGTCAAGTCAGAGATGAAGGAAAAACTCCTAGAAGAGTTGCGTGAAGAATTGAAGGAGGAACTACGCGACGAAATCGAAGAAGATGTCCGTGAACAAATTGAAAAAGATGTCCGTGGTAATATGGCCTCTAGAGGTGGCGCCTCAAGAGGCGGCGTTAGCCGAACTACCTCAAGTTCATCTACTGGTAAGAAAATGGCAGCAAAGAAACCTGCTGGTGGGATGTTTGGAGCCAAGAAAGTGGTCAAGAAATACGAAGGTGATGACCCCTCAGGCAAACCATCCTGGTTCCTCAAGGATGCTCTTGATACTGTTTATGACCCGCATGGCACAGGAAAGACTGTCAAGCGCAAAACCATTTTAGCACGTTCTGCTGACGGCAATGTTAGGGTTGAAGACGTAGTCAAAATTTACGCCAAGGAAGGCGAGGAAGGACTTTCTGAATTGGCTTGGACATCTCCATTGACCAAGTATATTATCGAAGCCTACGACTCTTGTTGAGGCGGTTTGATTGGAAAATGAAAGCCGAAATGATGGCTTCATAGCAGTTATCCTGTTTTCAGCGGCCGCTGCGGGCCTGTTATACCTCATTCAGCAATATTGGATAGACCCTCTACTAGATTCCCGCCCACTGTCGGCATTATTCAGGACTCTGAGAATGCTAATTGTATATGTCATCCCAGCGATTTGGTGGTTGAATAGAAATAACAAAGAAGGTACTTTCAACAGTCTAGGATTGAGTTTTCCAAAGGGTCAAAAAGTTTTCATTATAGGTACTGGTTTGGCTCTATATAGCATTGCTTTGGCTGCATTTATGTTATGGCCACCTCAATCATGTGGATTTACTTTCTGGCAAGCAAATAGGTGTACTGATACGGTGCTATCTGATTGGGCCTTTACCTTGCCACTAATCTGCATCATGGCCATGATTACTGACTTATGGACTCGTGGATTTGTATTATTGCAGGCTGCTGATAAATGGGGGGAGCGGCCCGCTATTCTGTTGCAAAATTCACTTTGGCTGATTTTACACCTCTATGAATTGGAATTACTGGCGCCTTCGATGAGTTGGGTGGGAGCTATTGCTCTAGCATTATTCCTTGGCATAATAGGCGATCTAATCGCTTTGAGAACTCGTTCTGTCGTTGGTTTGATGGCAGGACACGCCTTACTCAATGTCGGCTGGGCCATCAGTTTAGCAACTTGGTTCAGTCCTTGAGGTAAGTAACCTTGAGGCGTTGAGGTATCAATGGACCACGACGTTGAGCGCGAATCGCTGAGACCTCTGCCTTGGCACCAGAAAGCGTAGTTACGAATGGAATGTTCAACTCTACGGCCAAACGACGCATCATGTTTCCATCGCGAACTGCCCCTCCACTCGTTGTTGGGATATTAATGATGAATTGTATCTCATTTTTCCGCATCAAGTTCAAGGCATCGGGTTGCTGCCTTTCGGTTATTCTATAGGCAGTTTGCACCCCTAATCCGTGGCGCCTCATGACATCTGCAGTTCCAGGGGTACAGTGAACTTTGAAGCCCAATTCAAGCAATTCCTTAACTATTGGAACAACATTCTCTTTATCTGCTGAACGAACTGTGACATAGGCACCTCCTCCTGAAGCAACTGGAACTTCAGTTGCCATCCTTGCTTTCAGATATGCAACATCTGGGTCTGGGTCTGAGCCCATCACTTCGCCAGTTGATTTCATCTCAGGCCCTGGGGCTGGGTCAAGCCCAGTCAACTTGATGAAAGGGAACACGGGTGCCTTGACACAAACCAAATCTGTTCTCGGGTTGGGAATTGATTGGTCTTTCAATAGCATACCAAGCGTCGCTCTGGCTGCGATTCTAGCCATTGGAACACCGGTTGCTTTGGCCACAAATGGCACCGTACGAGAGGAACGTGGATTGACCTCAAGAACATATAGGCGCTCGCCTTGAATTGCAAATTGGATATTGTAACAGCCGATAATACCTAAGCCAAGTCCGATTTCTCTAGTTTGTTCGCGCACTCTTTCAACCATTTGAGGAGAAATAGTCTGGACGGGAATAAAACAAGTTGAATCACCTGAATGGATTCCTGCCTCCTCGAGGTGTTCCATTACTGCACCAATCAACACTTCTTGGCCATCACAAACAGCATCAACATCCAATTCGATTGCATGGCCAAGATATTCATCGACCAAGAGTGGTTTATCAGGAGCAAGGTATGCCTCTTTCAGATATGCCTCTAATTGTTGATGGTCTGATAAAACCTCCATTCCTCGGCCACCAAGGACATAGGAAGGACGAATCAGTACAGGGAAACCGATTTTATCTGCTGCCGCCCTAACATCATCAGCCGTTGTTCCGGTTGCACCTCTTGGCATTTTAAGGCCAATTCTTTCAGCAAATAACTCAAATCTCTCACGGTCGCTTGCTTCATCCATGGAATCAGTAGATGTCCCCATAATTTTTAGATTCAAGTTCATTTTCTCAAGATCTGGTAATCGGGATTCCAGAGGGAGGGCGAGGTTTATCGCGGTTTGGCCTCCAAATTGGAGTAAAATCCCATGTGCCCTTTCCCTAATCAGGACCTCGCAAACGCATTCCAATGTCAAAGGCTCGAAGTAGAGTCTATCACTGGTATCGAAATCTGTTGATACAGTCTCAGGATTATTATTGATGATGATAGCATCTCGTCCCGATTCACGAATCGCTTTCACAGCATGGACACAACTATAGTCGAATTCAATTCCCTGACCAATTCGAATGGGTCCTGAACCAATGACAACCATTCGCTCCTTAGTTCTCTCTTCTATATCTGGTAGAATATCAATTCCTGATTCATCAGAACCCTCGTATGTTGAGTAATAATAGGGAGTTGTTGCTGCAAATTCTGCCGCACATGAATCGACCATTCGGAACCTTGGATGGATTCCGAGTTGATGTCTGCGAGCCATGACTGCCGACTCTCCTGCAGGTGTGGGCAGATTCTTCCAGCCTGTTTTCGGGAATTCAGCTTTTGCATCAGCGATGTGGGCATCCGAAAAACCAAGTCGCTTCCACCTGCGTAATGAATATGCTTCTAAATTCTCAATTGAGCCAATATACTCGCTGATTTCCTTTTCGACCTTTGCCATATTCTCGAAATGATGCAGGAACCAACGAGTGATGCGGGTTATCTCATGAACTCGCTCTACGCTCCAGCCTCGTCTAAACGCCTCCAATAATGCTCCCATTCTGCGGTCGGTAGCAACTCTTAGCCATTCTACCAAGGTGCTCTCAGGCAATGCTTCATGGGCTCTCTCTGCCATTCCTTCGCCATCACTTTCATCGGCTCTGGTCAATGGGCGAGGGTGAGGTTCACCATATTCCAGAGAAGCCCATGCTTTGAGGAATGCTTCTTCAAAACATCGACCAATTGCCATCACTTCACCAGTTGATTTCATCGAGGTTCCAAGTCTTCGGTCGGCGGTGCGGAATTTATCGAAAGGCCAACGGGGTATTTTGACGACACAATAATCCAAAGTAGGCTCAAAGGCTGCAGTTGTGCCTTCACCAGTGATTGGGTTTGGCAATTCATCAAGTGTGTAGCCTACGGCGATTTTTGCCGCCATTCGGGCGATCGGGTAGCCTGTTGCCTTGCTCGCTAAAGCGCTTGACCTGCTGACTCTTGGATTGACTTCGATAACTCGGACTTCGCCAGTTGCTTGGTTCCATGCGAATTGGCAATTACAACCTCCACAGATATTCAACTTGCGAATCAATCGCAAAGCACAATCTCGGAGATATTGATGGTCAGCGTCCGAAAGAGACTGCTGAGGGGCAACTACAGTGCTTTCGCCAGTGTGAACACCCATGGGGTCGATGTTTTCCATAGTGCAAATAACGATGCAATTATCAGCAGAATCACGCATTACCTCGTATTCATGCTCTTGCCATCCGAGAATCGATTCTTCTACTAATACCTGATTAATTCGGCTTTTGCGCAAGCCAAGGCTGGCAATTTCAACCAATTCTCCGGTATTCCAGACTGTACCTCCCCCAAGTCCACCCAGAGTAAAGGCAGGGCGCACCAACAAAGGCCAAGTGGCGATTTCTGTAGCAGCACTGAGTACTTCCTCCATGGAATTACAGGCTATTGCAAAGGGTACAGGCAAGTCTATCGATTCACATACTTTCTTGAATAAGTCGCGGTCTTCTGCTGCATCTATAGCCTCTAAGTCAGACCCAATCAACTCAATACCTAATTCCTCTAATACTCCGGCATGAGCTAAATCAGTAGCAATGTTGAGAGCAGTTTGCCCCCCCATTCCCGCCAATAATGCATCAGGGCGTTCTTTCTCCATTATGGAACGAATCACATCGGGGAGCAATGGTTCAATGTAGACGCGGTCGGCCATTTCAGGATCATTTTGAATTGTAGCAGGATTGGAGTTAACCAAAATCACATGATATCCATCTTCACGCAATGCGGTACATGCTTGACTTCCACTGAAATCGAATTCCGCTGCTTGGCCAATGCGAATCGGACCACTGCCAAGCACCATGATGCTGTGAATATCATCGCGTCGAGGAATTAGGAATCACCTCGCAAAGTGGAAGAGACCATTTCGCTGAAGCGGTCAAAGAGTGGGGCTGCATCATGAGGTCCAGGGCAGGCTTCGGGATGATATTGAACACTAAAGGCGGGAAGCCCAATGATATCCAATCCCTCGACGGTACGGTCATTTGCGTTGATATGGCTAACAGATACCTCCGCCCCGATCAGATTCTCTTGCGGTCCACTATTGGCGCCACTTGGGTGAGCAGCCAACATTCCTTGCACTGGGTCTTCAACAGCAAAGCCATGATTCTGAGAAGTGATTGCCACAGTTTTCTCGGTTAAGTCCAATACCGGTTGATTGGCACCTCGGTGGCCATAACGCATTTTGTAGGTGGTTAATCCACTGGCAAGGCCTAGTAATTGATGGCCAAGACAGATTCCCATGCTTGGCATTCCTGAGGCAACCGCTGCAGCCAAAGTACGGCGAGCATTAGTGGCTTTTCCAGGGTGGGCAGGGTCTCCTGGACCATTTGAGACGAACATTGCCTCAATAGCCCATTCATTCACTAAGACATCTAATGAGATATCAGGAGGGCACCAGAGAACCTCAAAACGCCGACATAATTCTCTCAATATATTGTATTTGATACCGCAATCGAGTGCTCCAAGACGAGGCCCTCTGAATCCTGGATTCAACAAAACCGGTTGGTCGATTGAAACTTCATCGACCAAATCTTCCAAATCAGGGGCCTTCAATACCTCTAGTCTCCTCTTTAGTGCTCTTTCATCATCGGCCCTTCCCATGACGCAAAGGAGAGTTCCGTGTTCCCTAACTCTACGAGTAATGGCTCGAGTATCAACTGCTTGAATTCCAGTCACTCCATGCAGACGGAGGAAATCATCTACACTTCCCAATGAATCTCTGTGGTCAGGACAAGACATCGCCTGCCTAACGACAACTCCACGAGGCCAGATGCGTGCTGACTCCGAACATTGGGCATGAATTCCATAATTTCCAATCAGCGGATAGGTGAAAGTAAGAACTTGGCCGGCAAAACTCGGGTCGGTCAAACTTTCTTGATAGCCAGACATCCCAGTACTGAAAACCAACTCTCCTTCGGCCTGCTCTTGGGCCCCAAATAGTAGCCCTTCAAAACGCCCACCATCTGCTAACAAAAGTAGCCCAGGGACTTCCTCTATAGGTGGATTTCCAAATGGCTTCAACATCAAATCTGCTGCATCAGGGAAACTAGGAATTTCAGCAGAATCGACAAGACCAGCCCCCGGACAGAATCCCCGCCCCGCATTGATGGTCCTCGACATCAGCAATGGTCCCAAAGTGGGCTCTATGATGGTTGCCTCAAGAGAGGCACTAAAATGGACTTATTCGGACTCATCAGAATGAGTTACATCTTTGCCCCGAGAATGTGGGTGAATTGTTAGACGCGCACCTTCAAAGACCTCAGGAGATTGTATCCAAGAATCGAGGAAAAGGGCTAATGCAGCTACTTCCGAGTGAGGTTGACTACCAACAGCCACGTTGTATTGGCAGACTTCGTATACTGCACGTGGAACCTTCGCCCCACCGACTACGATGACCAATGGCCTATCTCTCCGAATCGAAGGAATGGCTTGGCGGAACGGGATTCCGTACATTGTCAAGTGAACTGCCACTCCGGTCTTCACGAAACGCTTCAACCAAGCCATGGGGCTTTTGACGTGCTCAGTCTCGAGGGCACCTCCAAAATTATCACAGACGGATTTCAGGCCATCGAATAATTCTTTGTCTTCATCACCTGCTAGAACAAACTTAGTGGCTCCAAAGGTTCTTGCAACCAAACCCAAATGAGTTGTGATACGAGGGTCGCGTCCCTTTCTATGACCAAGTCTGAGTACAACAACTTCGCCTGTCATCAAAGGCGGCGAGAAGCCATCCCTACTTGTCAATTGTCGAAGGCCAATTCAGCATCTGGAACTTCAGTTTGTGGTTCAGTTTCAACAACCTTAGGCTTATTTGCCAAGGGCATTATCTCCATTCCTGAAAATGCTTCTTCGAGACGCATGACCCAATTCAGGAGAAAAGCCTCGATGAATAACTTAGCAACGAAAAAGAAACCGACTCCAAGAATAACTAATCTAGCGGTTTGCCAAATTGCATGAGTTGCTTCTACATCCGTATTGAGTAGACCTAATACCAATGGTTCAAGGGAAAAGAAACCCATCACCAAAAACATCGCTCCGGCCACTAGTGCTGGGCCTGGTTGGCCGCGCTCACGGCTTGCAGCATTCAGAATAGAGGCGAAAAACACCACAACTGGAACAAGGTATGAGAGAGTTGTGAAAGTTATTCCCTTAACGAGGGATTCACTTTGGTTAATTGGATCATCTCCTAAGCGTTGAATTGAAAGCCACCAGAACAGGGCAAGAGAGGCTGCAATGCTGCCACAGTTAAGAGCGCGCTTGTGAATCATTTTACCCAAATCATGGCGATCTTTTGGATTCAGGCGATTGAGAATGTTTTCTGCAATCTCAAGTGATTGGGTTGAAGGCAGTGTTGAAGCCTCTGCTGCATCCTTATCAGCCCCTTCTGGGTCTGTTCCTGCATCCTCTACGGCGCCCATACCGCGGGACCTTGCCGTACTGCATCTGATAAAGGATGCCTATACAGCAGGCATCAATATGGCTGTCTATGAGGACTCTCGTGATTGCCGAATGGCCTTAAGTGCCTATTCAAATGGTAGACCTCGCTTGATGGGAATTATCAATTGTACTCCTGATTCTTTTCATCAAGATTCTCAACATGGAGACTTGCAAAAAGCCCTGCAAATGCTTGAGGAGGGTGCCGACTGGATAGATATTGGTGGTGAATCTACTCGCCCTGGCTCACCACCGATTACTATTGTACAAGAAATCAACAGAACGATTACAATAATTAAGCAATTGAGGGGTAAATCAGATTGCTTCATTTCTATCGATACTCGCCACCATGAAGTGGCGCAAGCCGCTTTGCAAGCAGGTGCTGACATGATAAATGATGTATCGGGATTAAGAGACCCAAAGATGTTTGATTTGGTGCTTTCATCTGCTTGTGCAGTATGTATCATGCACATGAAAGGAGAACCAAAAGAAATGCAAGACGACCCCTCATACAAGGATGTGTTCAAGGAAGTGTACCATCAATTAATCGGGACTGCAAGAAAGTTGGTCAATGCGGGACACGACCCCAATCTCATCGTCTTAGACCCAGGAATTGGTTTTGGCAAGACCTTGGAACATAATTTGACTCTGTTAAGAGATATCGATAGGGGCGATGATTTCAGAATATTGTGGGGAACCTCTAGAAAATCAATGTTCAAAGAAATATGCGGGCGAAATAACTCATCAGAACGCTTAGCAGCAACCCTCGCTACAGCAGCCCAAGCGCAAAAATTAGGCGTGGATATTTTGAGAGTACACGATATCAAAGAACATCTCGACCTCGGCAAAGTATTGGCGGCATTGGAGGAAAGAATGTGATTCCTATCGAAACTATCGATGATGAATTGCGCCTAATTGGCACCGCTCATGTTTCCAAAGAATCGGTAAAGGTTGTCGAAGAACAAATAGCAGAATGGCAACCTGATGTTGTGGCCATCGAATTATGCTCCAGCAGAGCAGAGGCTCTCAAGCATGACCGCCGACTTGACCAAGAAGGGCTGCGGAAGGTCATCAAAGAGGGGAAAGCGCCGTTGATCCTCTTCCAATCAATGTTGGCAGCAGAGCAACGTAAGTTAGGAATGGACGAAGGTGTTCAACCTGGTGCAGAATTACTCGCTGCGATGAAAACTGCGGAAGCAAATGAAATTGAAGTTGCTCTTGTTGACCGAGATATTCAGATTACTTTACGCCGTGCTTGGAGGAAAATGGGCTTCCGCGAAAAATTCAGAATCCTCAGAAGCCTTGTTGCATCTGATGATGAGAGTGAAGATGACATTCAAGTGGAAGAATTACTCTCCAATACTGATTTGTTAACTGAGTTGATGGAGGAACTGAAGAAAGTAGCACCCTCGGCGGGCGAAGTTCTAGTCGATGAGAGAGACCGATATCTTGCCACGAAGATTCAGCAACAACGCTCCAAAGGAAAGGTCTTGGCGGTGATTGGGGCGGGACACTTGTCAGGAGTATCAGCCATCCTAAACCAACAGCCATTGGATTCAAACTTGGAGGATTTAGAGTTCGTTCCCAAAGCAAATCCACTTTGGAAGGGGCTAATGTGGGGAATCCCATTGATGGTATTCGGCCTTGTAGGATATTTCCTATACACAGGTGAAAGACAGGGATTATATCAGATGCTAACAACTTGGACTATTTTTAATGCTGTGCTGGCAGCCATCTGCTGTGCCCTAGCGCGCGGGCATCCATTGGCGGTTCTGACTGCGGCTATTGCTAGTCCAATCACATCCCTAAATCCGGCATTGGCGGCAGGTTGGTTTGCTGGATATGTGCAAATGATAGTTAGGGAGCCTTCAGCAAAGGACCTGAAGGATTTTCTAAAGTTAGATGAAATGAAGTTGTTTTGGTCGAATAAAGCAGGGCGAGTTTTACTGGTAGTTGCACTAACTAACTTAGGTAGCATGCTTGGAGCATGGATTGCTACTGCGGGGATTATTTTTACATTCTGAAGATGTGTTCAGAATTCTACTTTGACTACTTCGCGCTCAACAGCAACGGTGACCTCAAACAAGGTCTTACGCTCTGCATTCATGAAACCAGCAACGATGTTGGTTGGAATCATCTGGATGGCTGCATTCCAATTTGTGGATGATGCATTGTAGAACTCACGGCGGTCTGCAATTTGGTTCTCCATTGCTGTTATCTCTTTCTGCAAGTTTAGGAATTGGGTGTCGGCTTTCAGGTCGGGGTAAGCCTCAGAAAGAGCGTAAATCTTAGGCATCATTCCACCCAACAATCCTTCTGCAGCTGCTACTCCACTAACATCACCTTGAGAAAGTGCATCGGATGCAGATTGACGAGCCTTGGCGAATTCCATGAATAGGTCTTTTTCGTGGCTAGCATATCCTTTGACGGTATTGATTAGGTTTGGCATCATATCATATCTCTGCTTTAGCAGGACATCGATGTCTGCCCAAGATTTGTTGACATTTTCCTTTAATCTGACCAATCTATTGTAGGTTGAAAAGAACCATATAATTGCGATTAAAAGGATGACTCCTCCAATTATTCCACCAATAAGCATTGGATCCATGGCTTTCCCCACGACGCTTTGCTTAATGAGTACTCCTACATCAATAGCAGATTTCAAAACACCTTAGCAGGTGGACGCACCCTATGGGTCAGCGCCGTCTCCTCTCAGCACTTCTTGTGCTCGCCGTCATCACTCCCTTGTTTTCCGGCTGTTTTGGCTCCGAAGAAGAAGTAAAAGAAATCATCGAAGATGGGCCTTTCTCCTTCGCTCAACCTTTGCCTATGGAGACATTTTACCACTTTGCGGGAGGTATCAACGCTCTTAACCAAAGTGTAGTAGATGCAGCCAATATTACTGCAAACTTGACGGGAAATAACACTCCGTTTTATGCAAATGGAACATACTTTGGAATTGGTTTTACCACCTTTGAGCCAACCTTAGGAATAACCAGCACGGGCTCGATGTTTTTCACAAATTATCGAGGGACAGGTGATGGCACACATATCATCAAAGGCACAAACTATGGTCAAGATTGGGAAGATGTTGGCCCATTTAACCCAATATTTCCAACAACAGGTCAAGTTCCAAGTTCCAATGACCCATATGTCTATGTCGATAAATGGACCGATAGAATTGTCAAATTTGACATGCATGCTCTAACAGCAATGTTCGTTGAATATTCAGATGATGATGGCTCCTCATGGAGCATTCCGCTAACTGCCGAAGGATATTATTCAACTCAAGATCATCAATCAATCGCTTCAATGCCTGATGTCAATGGGATTGGGTTCCATGAATCAATTTACGTCTTTTGTATTAACACCGGCGCAAGTGCAGTTGGACCCCAATGCAGTCGCTCATTGAATGGTGGAGTTACATGGGATATTCAAAGACCAGGTTATCCAATCGGTGAACCCCAATGCTCTGGATTGCATGGGCATGTTGCTGGTGGCAGCGATGGCTCAGTTTACCGCGGCAATCCATCCTGTGAAGGCCCTGCAGTTTACCGCAGCCTTGACGGGGGCTATACTTGGACTGAACACACAATTTCAACTACTGTTGGCATGCAGGATGGATGGCATGATCACGAAGTTGCAGTAGCAGTAGATGAAGGTGGCAACGTCCATACCACTTGGATTGCAACCGATAACATGCCGTACTACGCATATTCTCGTGATCAAGGTGATACTTGGTCCGAGCCAATGATGATTGCCGCACCAGGGGTAAACCAAACTGGATTCCCAACAATTTTCGCAGGTGATGAAGGTAGAGTTGCCTTGGGGTATATCGGCCTTCAAGGCGGCCAAAGTGGCTGGAACGGATACATGGCAGTATTGACAGATGCCTTCAACGAATATCCGTTGATTACCAGCGTATCGGTAAATCTATTCAAAGACCCGCTAGATAATTCAGAGGATTGCGGAAATGTTCGCTGTGGCGGATTTGGTGATTTCATCGATATCGAAATTGATGATGAAGGCCGACCTTGGATTGCACTTGCACATAATGTGCGGAATCAAGAAGGAATCGTTGGCACCTTCGTAACCGGCCCTTCGTTGTATGGCGACCTTATCCAATTGGAAGTTATCGAAGCAGGTGGAAATTCCACCTTGTCCCTTTAGTTTCAATTCGTGTACTTTACGAAGTCTCCGCCGCAACGTGCCCATGCGGTAACTCCACCTTTCATGTTGAATAGTCGACTTTCATCATAGCCGATTGCAATTAGTGCATCCATTGCTTTTGCAGAGCGCATACCACCCTTACACATCAGGAATACATCCTTATTTTTTGGGATTTGTTTGCGCACCTTGCCAATACTGCTGTGAGGATGGGATAATTTGCATCCAGGAATGACTCCAGTTTGCTTAACTTCAGCTATTGAGCGCACATCTAGAATGAATGGTTGCCATCCAGATTCTAACTTGCTCATTGCCTTCTTTGCTGAAATATCCTGTTTTGTGCCAAATAGGTTCCACATGGCTTGGCCGAGATAGCACTCCTATTCAAGTATATCGTTAAATAGATATATTTCAATATTCAAGAAATATTATATACCGTGCCATCTACAGCCGCATGGAGATTATATGCTGAAGAGGGGAAGTCGTCTCGATGCTGATTTTATCAGAGAAGTTTCAGATGTCATCAAAATGCTCGGTCATGCTGACCGAATACGGATGGTAGAATACATCAGAGAGGAAGAAAGAAGTGTTAATCAAATCAGCGATTGGTGCGGGTTATCACAACCAGTTACCTCTCAACACCTGCGCTTAATGAAAGACAAAGGCGTTCTTAGTTGTAGACGAGAAGGTACCAAAATGTTCTACTCACTACCCAATCCCCTAGTCCACAAAATGTTGGACTGCTTAGCAACTACCCAAGAAGATATGATGAGGAGATGAAAGATATGACTGCACACGATGAAACTCTTGACTGCAAAGGCCTTCAATGCCCAATGCCTGTTATCAAAACTAAACTAAAGATGGATACAATGGAAGCCGGAAAGGTACTCCGAATGATTACCTCTGACCCTGGTTCTTGCAAGGATATTCCTGCTTGGGCAGAGAGAGTAGGCCATACTTTGATCTCAACAGAAAACACCGACGAAGGCTTCGTTTTCCTGCTACAAAGGGGTGATTAAATGGTCGAAGAAAAGCCTAAGAAAAAGATGGCATTAATTGCCAGCCAAGGCACACTTGATTGGGCTTATCCCCCATTTATCTTGGCTTCTACTGCTGCTGCCATGGATATGGAAGTGAAGATATTCTTCACATTCTACGGACTGCCTCTCTTGAAGAAGAAACTCAAGGCTAAGGTAACTCCAACTGGTAATCCAGCGATGCCTATGAAGATGCCTTTCGGGCCGAAGTTTTTCCAAAATATCAACTGGCCAATCCCTGCTGCAGTTAGTGGCAATATGCCTGGATTCGATACTGTGGCAACTTCACTGATGAAGAAGACCTTCAAGAAAAAAGGAGTCGCAACAATCGAAGAATTACGAGATATGTGCGTGTTGCTAGGAGTCGACCTAATAGCCTGCCAGATGACCATGGATGTCTTTGGTTTTGAGAAAGAAGAGTTCATCGATGGAGTCAACTTAGGTGGGGCAGCAGCCTTCCTCGACTTTGCTGCTGATGCAGATATCCAGTTATTCATTTGAAGTGAGAAAATGGGGATGTACAGTTTCACTGCTCTTGAATTATTCAATTCATTGGAATCCGGAAAAAACTGCCTAATAATTGATGTTCGAAACCAAAGCGATTTTGAAGAATCTCATGTCGAAATGCCTGGGGCCGTTGAAGTAGTCAACATCCCATACTTTGATTTCATCGAAGATGAAGAAACAACGGTTGCTATAGTGCCAAAAAATATCGACTTGAAAATTATCTGTGCAAAGGAAGCCTCCTCTGTTTTTGTAGCTGCAGTACTTGAAGGAAATGGGTATGAGTCGATTGGCTTCCTTGAAGGTGGCTATGCTATGTGGCAAGACTTACTTGTGGCTAAACAATTGCATTCACAACCATACCAATTATGGCAATTCATTCGCCCAGCCAAGGCTTCTTGTTCTTATGCAGTTGCAAAAAATGGCGAGATGTTTATCTTCGACCCTTCGCGGAACGTTGAATTCTACCAGCAATTTGCTTCTCAAAATGGATGTGAAATAAGCCATGTCTTTGAGACTCACTTACAGGCTGACTATATCTCAGGAGGACCTGCGTTTGAGGCTATATATGCTGTCCATGAAGACGATTTCAAAGATTCTTCCTTCAATTATCATGCCATTAGTGACGGCGAGAATTACGACTTGGATGGAGTCACAATCAAGGTAATACATTCACCAGGTCATACTCCTGGCTCAACCTGCTACATCATCGATAAAGAATGGATGATAACTGGGGATACGGTATTCATCGTCAGCATTGGACGACCGGATTTAGGAGGTAAAGTGGTTGAATGGTCTCGTCAACTTTATGCAACTTTGAAACAGAGAATATCAGTTCTACCAGAATCTCTGAAAGTATTACCGGGACACTTTTCAGATTGGAGTAAAGAAGTGAGTGATGATGGAAGCATCTGCAGCACATTCGGTCAAATTATTCAAAATAATGAAGATATCTACGGAATAAATGATGTCGAACTTTTTGTCGAATTCATTCAGTCTCATATGCGTGCTCAACCAGAAATTTATTCGCAAATACGGTTAGTCAATACAGGTCATCTTGACCCTTGTCCTGATGAACGCCAAAGCATGGACATCGGAAAGAATCAATGTGCGGCTTCGCAACAGCCGTAATGGAGGTCGGGCTATGGTCAACTATGGATTCGCAATTGATAATCGGAAATGCATCGGCTGCCACGCATGTACTGTTGCCTGTAAATCGGAGCACGATGTTGCGATAGGAGTGAATAGAACTCACGTCAAGTATATCGAAACAGGTGAATATCCAAATTCAAACCGGGAATTCAGCGTCCACCGCTGCAATCATTGCGAGGATGCACCTTGTACTAAGATCTGTCCAACTACCGCATTATTCACCCGCAGCGATGGCATCGTCGACTTCGATGATGACCGCTGTATAGGCTGTAAGTCATGTATGCAAGCATGCCCTTATGATGCGCTTTACATCGACCCAAACAAAGGCACAGCAGCAAAATGCAATTACTGTGCCCACCGCCTTGAGAACTCCTACGAGCCTGCTTGTGTTATCGTCTGCCCTGTTGAAGCAATCGTCAGTGGAGACCTGCATGACTCACAATCATCTCTATCTATATTAATCGCTGAGAATAAGACGACTGTGAGGAAACCTGAGGCCGGAACTATTCCAAATGTCTACTACCTCGACACCTCAGAAGAAATGTTGAACCCACTTGCTAGCGAAAAAACTGCCATAACAATGTGGGGAGAACAAGCAGCAGGAGTTGGGCACTTTGCAAAATATGCACAAGAAAGGATGGGCGCAACTGATGAACATTCGATGTTAGTTCAACTGGCTATGGAAGTGAAAGCAAAAGATGCCGCGCCAAGAGATGCTGCAATCATTAGAGATGTCGCAGCCAAGTTAGCAGATAATTCACCTAAAGCAAAGCGAGCCTACGATGCACCATCGAAAGGTATCCTCTGGGGCTGGGAAGTTAGCGCCTATATTTGGACAAAGGCTGTTGCTTCTGGAACTTACATGGTAGCGATGATGGCATGGCTGATGGGCTACCTAGACATGACTGACTTATGGTGGCCAATCACTACAATCGGCTTGGTATTCCTCTCCCTAACTGGCGCACTACTGCTCAAAGACCTAGACCGCCCAGAACGCTTCCTCTATGTTATGCTGAGACCAAACTGGGATTCATGGTTGGTGAAGGGCGCCTATATCTTGGCGGCCTATGGTGGAATACTTTCTGCTACTGCAGCAGTACTACTGTTTGGACTAGATGAGGTATATCTCCGCTATCTGGCTTACATTGGTATTCCAGCATCTCTGCTAACCGGAGTTTACACGGCATGGCTACTACAACAAGCAAAGGCTCGTTCATGGGCAACAGACAAGTGGCTACCGCTGAAATTTTTGTTTGAGACGGCTGCAATTGGTGCAGCAACTCTCCTCCTTCTCATCGGCAATGCCACAATAGTCGTAGCAGCGATTTGTGCCCTTTTGGCATTCTGGTTGCATGGACATCATATTATCGAAAAGCCACAAATTCAGGCATTAGCATGAGGTGAAGAAGATGGCAAAAACATTCATCGAGAATATTGCACAAAAGTTGCGCATCATTCCAAACCTCGACAAGCAGGCCCATCATGGTGCAAAAGAAGAACTGAAAAAATACCCCGATATCGAGGACTGGGATAATCATAAGGAGTTAGATGCCCAAGCATGGCCAAAACAAGTTGAGAAAAATTATTCATTAGTACCGACCACCTGTTTCAACTGCGAATCAGCCTGTGGTCTACTCGCCTATGTAGACAAAGAAAGCGGCGAGGTCGCAAAATTCGAAGGCAACCCTCACCACCCTGGAAGCCGCGGCAGAAATTGCGCAAAGGGTCCAGCAACAATCAATCAAATCAAGGATACAGAACGTATTCTCCACCCAATGAAGAGAGTCGGGGGAAGAGGAGAAGGCAAGTGGGAGCAAATCCCATGGTCTCAAGTCATCGAAGAAATCGCTGCGAAAATCCGGAAATCACTGAAGACCGGCGCCCGAGACAAGGTAGTCTACCATGTAGGAAGACCAGGCCATGAAGGCTATACCAACCGAGTCCTCAAGGCATGGGGAGTAGATGGTCATAACTCGCACACTAACATCTGCAGCGCCGGAGCAAGAACTGGCTATGCACTCTGGCAAAAACACGACCGCCCAAGTCCAGACCACGCCAATGCAAAGGTCATCTTACTTTGTTCATCACACCTTGAAACGGGGCATTACTTCAATCCTCATGCCCAAAGAATCCTCGAAGGAATGATGGATGGAGCAAAACTCATTGTTATCGATCCGCGACTTTCCAATACAGCCTCTATGGCCGACCATTGGCTGCCAACTTGGCCGGGAAGCGAAACTGCACTATTCTTGTCTTGGGCCAAAATCATTCTCGACAAGGGACTCTACGACAAAAAGTTCCTCGACGAGCAGGTGAACTGGAAGCAGTGGCTAGATGCAGTCCACCCAGATGCAGAAAAATCAGTTGAATCATTCATCTCATTACTAAAAGAAGAGTATGCGGAATACACTCCTGAATTCGCAGCCAAAGAATGCAGAATCCCAGTCGAGCAAGTCATCGAAGCCGGAGAAATAGTAGCCAGTGCTGGCAGCCAACTTTGTACTCATGTATGGAGAGCCGCGGCTATTGGAAACCTCGGAGGCTGGCAAGTAAGTAGAAGCCTACATTTCCTCAATGTGTTGACTGGCTCGGTTGGAACAGTAGGTGGAACATCACCAAATTCTTGGTCTAAATTTAAACCAGAGTTCTTCGATAATCCACCAGACCCTGATGGATGGAACGAACTTCATTATCCATCTGAATACACCTTGGCTCATTTCGAGATGAGCCAAATACTACCTCACTTAATCAAAGATGGTCGCGGCAGTATGGATGTCTACTTTACCAGAGTATTCAATCCGGTATGGACATATCCCGATGGCTTTTCATGGATTGAAATGTTGCAGAACAAAGAAGCCGTTGGCTGCCATATCGCCATGACTCCTACTTGGAATGAAACCGCATTCTTCGCTGATTATGTCTTGCCAATGGGCCATGCAAGTGAGCGCCACGACATCAATTCCTATGCTACATCATCTGGTAAGTGGGTCGCCTTTCGACAACCAGTACTTCGAGAATTTGCTAGACGGCGTGGCGAAGAGATAGAATTTACCCACCAAGTTAACCCCGGAGAAGTTTGGGAAGAAGATGAATTTTGGAATGAATTAAGCATAGCAATCGACCCAGATGGCGAAATGGGAATCAAACAACATTTCATGTCTCCATATCGAAAAGGTGAGACCATAACAATCGATGAATATTACCAATACATCTTCGAACGCATCCCTGGGCTTCCTGAGGCTGCAAAGAAAGAAGACCTCTCCGAACTGCATTACATGAGAAAGCATGGGGCTTTCCTAATCGAGGAATCTACTTACAAAAAGCACGAAGAAGAGGGCTGGCCAACTCCTTCAGGCAAGCAGGAATTCTATTCTCCAACGATGATTGAATTCGGTTATCCCGAGCATGCTATCCCTCATTATCGTATCAAATCTCACGTCCACCCCGAGAAGCTTCAGGCCGATAATGAATACTGCCTACTGCCTAATTTTAGACTGCCTATGCATATTCACTCACGCTCTGCAAATGCTAAATGGTTGGTGGAGATTGCCAATAGGAATCCTATCTGGTTGCATCCAAAGGATGCTGCAAAACTTGGTATTATTGAAGGCGGATTGATAAAAATCGAAACTGAAATCGGTTGGTTCGTTGACAAAGTGTGGGTAACTGAAGCCATTAAACCTGGAATCGTTGGTTGTTCACACCATATTGGCCGATGGCGGAGAAAGCAAGATGCTGGAAATAGAATGATGACCAATACCGTATCGATTGAAGATAGAGGCGATGGTAAGTGGAGGATGCGCACCATCGAAGGTGTGCAGCCATTCGATTCGAAGGACCCCGATACCAGCCGATTGTTTTGGCGCGACGGTGGAGTTCATCAGAACATCACGCATGCAGTACAACCCGACCCAATCAGCGGCGCCCATTGTTGGCTACAAAAGGTCAAACTTTGCAAACCTGAGGAAGGTGAAGAATACGGAGATGTAGAAGTCGATACCGAGAAGTCCTTCGCTTACTACAAGAAGTGGAACCAATGGGCCAAGGACAAAGAGACACATCCAAGAGGAGAACGTCGGCCTCTGTGGATGAAGAGACCATTATCACCCCAGAAAAAACACTGGTACATGCAAAGTAATGAGGAGGAATAATACTGGAACTCCTCGTAATCTCCCTATTACTTAGCATCGCTCTCGTCTTTAGCCCTCTTGGACTTGGAGGCGGAGTTCTATTTGTCCCCATCCTCCATTATATCGGTGGCTGGCCATTGGTAGAAGCAATCATTGCATCATTAACGATGGTTTGGATGGTTGCATTGGGGAGCAGTTTTGCTCATAGCGGCGAAGGTCATGTCAACAAGAAAGTTGCAAATGCTGGTAGGACAACCGCCATACCTGCTGCAATTGTCGGTACCGTCTTGGCATGGTTGGCTATCGAATATGTTTCAATTCTTGTCATCAAAGTGATTGCTGCAGCAATCCTCATCTATGTCATTGAAAGAAATCTTCGTCCATCCGAAAAAGTCACCGGCGGGGTAGAAGTCTTGACCAAATACAAAATCGGTTGTGCATTTGGAGGGCTTGCTTCTGGATTATTGGGGATTGGTGGCGGTGCAGTTTATGTCACCATCAATAGAAGAATGGCCGGCCTCGACATCCGAGATGCTGCTGGAACCTCATATCTAATCGGCGCAGCAGTTGTTCCTGTAGCATTGCTTAGTCATATTTTGATTGATGGAACATTGCCCGATGTCTATCATAGAACAGGGTTGTTAGCCGCAATTATCGTACCAGCATTGGCGTTTTGTTCGGCATACTTTGGGGCGAAGAATGCTATCAAATATTTGCCAATCCACATTGTGAAGTGGGTATTTCTCGTTGCCGTTAGTGCCAGTCTTGGCAGGTATCTTTGGGATATTGGCTCAAGGTTGCTCTAAATTTTTTCGATGACAATAGCAATACCCTGCCCACCACCAATGCAAGCAGTAGCAACCCCATAGCGCTCACCACATCTTTGCAGTTCCAGTGCAAGCGTCAAAACAAGACGAGTCCCTGTTGCGGCCAATGGATGACCAAGCCCAACAGCACCGCCATTAACATTGACCTTCTCCACATCGATTCCCAACTCCTTGATACAAGCAACAGCCTGACCAGCGAATGCTTCATTGATTTCCCAACGGTCAATATCATCTATGGTTAAGCCAGCATTCTCCAATGCCTTTCGACTAGAAGGAACTGGCCCATAGGCCATGATTGCAGGCTCCAATCCAACGATTCCCCAAGATACAATTCTCGCTAATGGCTTATCTCCATCAGCCTGTGCCTTTGTTGCCGATTTGATTACTACAGCCGCAGCACCATCAACGATACCACTGGCATTCCCTGCTGTAACAAGACTTTCAGGACCAAAGGCTGTTGGTAATTTGGATAATGATTCAGCACTACAATCGCGTACAAGATGATCTTCATCTTTGTGAGTTAGGACTACATCTCCACGGCGCGACTTGATAGTAACTGGAACAATTTCCTGTTCAAACACATCATTGTCGATTGAGGCTGCTGTTCTAGCATGGGAAAGGGCTGCGTACTCATCGACTTCTTGGCGCTTAACATCAACTCGCTTGCACAACTCATCACTAGTTTGAGCCATGAAGGAACCACAGGTCATATCTTGCAAATTTGTCATCATATAATCCTCGACCTTGGGGGCACGGCCAAGCCCCCAACCATCGCGAGCACCGCGTATTACGTGCGGCGCCTGTGAAAGGTTCTCCATACCACCAGCAACCACTGTTGCTGCTTCTTCTAACATTATCATTTGTGCACCATTTATGATGGATTGAATGCCACTACCACAGATTCTTGAAACTGTGAGCATTGGTACTTCTTCGGGAATTCCTGCTTGTAATCCAGCATGACGAGCGCCGTAAATCGATTGAGAATTAGTTTGTAGCGCATAACCCATGACGACATGGTCAACTGTTGCTGAATCTGTTCCAGTTTTGTCGAGAGCACCTTTGATTGCAATAGCACCGAGTTCTTCAGCCCGTAGAGTTTTCAGAGCGCCGCCTGGTTTTCCGTCGCCTCTCTTTCCTCCAACCCATTCACAGAAGGGGGTGCGTGCGCCGCCAATTATCACTACTTCTTCGTGCTCCATGTATGGCTGCGAGCCGCGAGTAGTTCTTGAGTTATACGATTCAAATTAGGAACATGGCGATACCACCCAGCAACATAAGCGCTGGAATGATGACCATCTCAAAGCCTGAACGCATTGTACCGAGATTGGATAATTCGCTACCTCTTCGAATAATGGTCTTTACACCAGGTGCATCTTCACCGTTGACATGCAGTAAGGTATGCCCAATGCTCGCATCGCAACCTTCTGCTTCGGCTTCTTCTCTGCCGCGAGATGCAGTATTACCCATTACATAGACTGGGTTACCGATTCTCAGTCCCCAAATGGTCCAACGGTGTTTCTTGATGTTGCCACCACCCAACAACTTGCTTGCCATCTGCCCAAATAATTCCTTGCCGATGCTGTCATCATGCTTTGATTCCCAACGCTTCAGGAAGTTTCCATAGTCAAGGCGCTTGAATGAATCAGCCAAGATTCTAGTGCCTCCAGTTCCATCATGCAGCATAAATGGCATTGAAGATGCAGATCTTTCCACTTCATGCCAAGAACAACTCTCCTTGGAATTACCCTCTGAGTCTGTTGTCCTGTGGCATCTGTAGACTTGATGGGTCCACTTATGAGATACAAGATTGTGAACTGTGCGGTGCGATGCACCTCCCACAGCAACGCTGAGGTCGCCTTCTTTGGCGGGGCGAACTTGACCTACCAGTTCATTGCTACCAACTGCCATGCTGCGAACAAGGCTGGTAGGGGTATCGAGCATCTGAGCCAACATCTTGGCTTGATACCATCCGACGATGAGGAGGATTCCACCAAGGATAGGCATAACCCACTTCATGAATGCAGCATCTCCCTGCCCTCCAGAATCAGTAAATTCCTCGGGGCTCATGGAGAGGACCTCCCATATCCAAATCAAGAAGCAAGTAATCGACAATAGTGAGAATAAGCCGAAGGCGGAAAGGGTTGCAGGTCTTGGCGTTCCTACTTTGTGGGGATGTTCAGGTAATGCCTCGCCGCTTGCATCTGCAGCATAGATGTCTTCCATATTCCAAGTGGTTGGCCCAGGAGCGGGAAGAATCCAATCGTTTGGATCATTGGTTGGAGCATAAGATGAGCGTTGCAACCACCATGACTGCATTTCATAGCCGCGCTCTTCGGCTTGCTTTTCCTGTTCCTCGTGTGAAATTGCGCCTTTTCTAATACCGTGCAAAGTTGCTTCTAAGGAACCGGGAGAAGAAAATGCGAGAATTAAGAAACCCACTCCTGATAATGCAAGCAATGCAATGTCACCTATTGCCGCTAGGGCAAGTCCTGCAACGGCCATAATGGCACCAAGCGCCCAAATAATCCACATCCACCAAATGTACGGCACAGAAAAATGGAAAAAACCTCGGTCAAGGCTGGTTTGGTCAAGAACTTCGTCGCTCATGCCCATGCCACAATGTCATCAGTCATCATTATTTCTCAGTGGCATATAACTAGGCTTACTCTGCCAAATCGCCCATGTACCGCTTGCAGTCGCAATAACTACTCCTTCTTTACTGATTATTTCCCCTTTCAAATGAGCCACATTTTTACCGCGCTTAACCAACTTTCCAGTAGCACATAAGGAATCACCTGGCTTAGCAGGTGATAGAAAACTGATACTCAATTGAGTGGTAGCACACCATTCCTCCAACAATAAGGTGCTAACAAGAGCACCACCACAGCACATGTCGAGCATCATTGTGTAGAGCCCACCATGAGCAACTCCTCCTTTGTTAGTATGGCTGTCATTAACCTCAACAACAACACTCGCACTTCCTTTACCCCAATCTCCTGCCCTAATCCCTAATGCCTTGGCGACACCTGATAATTCAGGTGGCTGTGATAATTCACTCATCGCAAATCACTCCCAATACTTTGACGAGGATTCTCTTATTTCGTTGGCCATCAAATTCTGCATAATGGATTTGCTCCCATGTGCCGAGATGCAATTGTCCATCTTGAAAAGGCATACAGACTTGTTGACCAAGTAACTGACGGCGAAGGTGGGCATCTCCATTATCCTCACCGGTTCGATGGTGCTGGTATTCAGCACCGGATTTTCCTTCAGGGCCGTGATAAGGAGCCAATTTCTCAAGAGTCTGCATGATATCATGATGCAAGCCATACTCCAAATCATTGACATATACACTCGCGGTTATGTGCATTGGATTGACCAATACAATGCCATCATCAATACCAGAGCGACCGATAACAGCCTGTACTTCTCGAGTTATGCATCGTATCTCATAACGCTCTGGAGTTTTGATACTCATCTCTTCCACATAGGTTGCAGATACCCCTTTGACTAATTTGCCGCTTTGTGCCATGTTGTCGGCCATGTAGGGCTAACGGTTCAATATTGAGGTCCTGCTGGCAGTAGCGTGGACCCCTTTGCATTTGCTGATGGCAGCATGCTTGGAATCTTGCTCGCTGGCATTGCTCTGGGCTTGATGGAAGGCTTTCTCCCTGGTCCATTGATGATGGTAGTCATCTCTGAAACTATGAAACATGACTGGAAGTCAGGGGCAAAAGTTAGTGCTTCTGTATTGATTACCGATGGGCCAATTATTCTATTGATGGCATTGGCTTGGAATTCTTTGAAAGCATATGAAAATTGGTTATCTGCTGCTGCAGCAATACTGCTACTTTGGTTATCATGGAAAGCATTCAACACCAAAGCCCCTATGATTTCCGAAACACAAGAAGTGGAGCATTCATTAAGAAATGGAGTCATGACAAATCTGGTCAATCCAAATCCCTATCGCTTTTGGGGATTAGTCGGTGCACCGTTTTTAGTAGCAGCATGGGCCTTGAATCCATGGGCTCCGGCATTGTTTATTTGTGGTTTCTTTTCTGTTTTCATCATCGCTAAAGTATTCATTGCAGTAACAGTTCACAGGTCAAGGGAATTTCTTCAATCTCGTGGTTATCTAATAGTGATGAGGACCTGTGGAGTTGGCCTGTTATTATTTGCTATTGGTTTTGGCTTGAGGCTTACTTAATCGCCTTATCAGCCTTGCCTTCTTGGTAGGAATATCTCTCCTCAGCCCAAGGGTCTGCACTGTTATGATAACCGTGCTTTTCCCAAAAGCCCCGCTTGTCATTTTCCAGCAATTCAATCCCACACACCCATTTCGGAGATTTCCAAGCATAGAGATGATGACAAACAAAACGCATCGGTCCACCATGCTCATTGGATAATTCCTCACCATCATGATGTGTTGCAAACAAGTTACCATCAACCAAGGCCTCCTTAAGTCGTAGATTGGTAGTATAACCACCATGACAATGAAACATTAGGGCCCTGGGGTTTTCTGAAAGTTCTGTTTCAATTCTGGACCAAAGTGCAGAAACTGGCACACCTTTCCAACGATTATCATACCTTGACCAAGTAGTTACACAATGGAAGTCTTTCTCGATTTCCATTCCACCTAAGGCAATGAATTCATCCCAAGAGAATACGATTTCATCCTCTAAGCCATACCCCCAGACTCTAAATTGCCAATCATCTGTTGGGACGATTTGGGTATCTCCATGAGTTAGAACTGGAAAGCGTTCAGTCAGGAATTGACCAGCGGGTAGTCGTGGTCGAGTATCTTCGGCCATATTGATTCGACGGGGTGCGCATCATAAGGAGGCATCCCTTCGCCCAATTCATGTCGACCAATATTCTCGTGGTCTACAAGAAGAATCACGAGAAGGTGCATGACCAAAGCATCTCGAAGGTGCAACAAGTTCTAGCAGAAGCAGATGAGGTTTCATTTAGCATGCGAGCAAGAGAAGCAGTTTCTCGCGCAGACTTCATCGGACGAGACCTTGTTATCGTAGTAGGAGGAGATGGCACCTTAACCTCGATTTGTCATAATGTAGATGCTGAGACGCCAGTGATGGGAGTTAACTCCCATCCGCGCAGGGATGACCCTGAAGGGTCACTGGGTTTCTTCATGGACTCGACTGTTGATTCCTTTGCTCAAGATTTGCAATGCACATTAGAAGGTAAGGCCATTATCAATACCTTACCGAGATTGCAAGCTACAATAACCTCAACGAGTGGTAATGTCATCAAGACCGACCCTGCATTAAACGACCTATTGGTTGCTAATACCCACCAATATGCACCTTCCAAATATCGCCTCCAATGTGGAGGAGTTGATGAGAAACAACAATCTTCCGGACTGCTATTCTCAACTTGGTTAGGTCAAGGTGCATGGATATCTTATGTTGCGGAATTATCTTCATTAAAGGCCGATAAGCGTGATGCAGATAGCCATTATTTCTGTGTCTCCAGAGAATTAGCAAGTGGACAATGCGCCATGGCATGGACAAATGAGGCTACCATTATCACTAGTGATATGCATCGAGGTTATGCTGTTCCTGATGGTTGGGATGAATATCATTTCAACAGGGGGGCAAGCATCAAGGTTGCACTTGATGGGCCCACCTTGAGTTTGTTGACATTCAATCGACAGTTGGGTTAACGGTTATCACTTTTCCAGCGTTTCATCTCATCCTTGTCGAACATTCCAATGCCTCTGCTAAAAGGTGATGAGCCATGTCCAAAGGGTGGTAATTCATCTGTGAAGATATTGTTCATCATATTGTTCATCACCCTACGGGCTTTCTTTTCAGCGAGGAAGTATGAGGTTCCTTCTTTGAGGAATTTCTTGAGTAGTTTCTTCATCTCATCATCAATATCTTCTGCCATACAAAATGAGATGGAACATTGAGGGTATTTCAAGGCTGAAATATTAACTATTGAATACCTAATTATTTCAAACTGAAAAATAAAAATAAAAAAGTGGGAGACAGGAGCCATTACTGGCTCCTGCCCCCCGGGTTTTTCATAGGAGGTGATCCATCTGCAGGTTCCCCTACAGATACCTTGTTACGACTTAACCCTCCTTGTCGAAGACAGGCTCGAATGCGCCAATACAACGCAGCCTCACCCACCCCCAACTAAGATGGTTTGACGGGCGGTGTGTGCAAGGAGCAGGGGCATATTCACCGCGCCATTTTGAGACGCGATTACTTACAGCCCTCGATCCGAACTATGAACCGGTTTCGGGGTGGCTCCGCCTCTCGGCGTGGCTTCCCATTGTCCGATCCTTTGTAGCGCGCGTGTAGCCCAGGACATTCGGGGCATACTGACCTACCGTTGCCCTCGCCTTCCTCTGGTTTCACACCAGCGGTCTCCCTATAGTGCGCCGCATATTGCTATACGGGTGGCAAATAAGGATGAGGGTCTCGTTCGTTATCTGACTTAACAGAACGCCTTACGGTACGAACTGACGACGGCCATGCACCACCTCTCTGACAATCCGACAAGCTCATCACGCTGGTCTTCATCTGACAGTCGGCCCTGGTGAGTTTTCCGGCGTTGAATCCAATTAAACCGCACGCTCCTCCCGTTGCAGTGCTCCCCCGCCAATTCCTTTAAG
>LWDU01035184.1_pt1 | contig 59682 bp, 55 predicted proteins | sample 727161 | NCBI WGS metagenome assembly LWDU01 (sample SAMN04566230, study PRJNA314399) | hydrothermal vent metagenome | isolation source: deep sea hydrothermal plume seawater | place: Mexico: Gulf of California, Guaymas Basin | collected 2004-07-11
GTGTGACCGCGAATGTAGCACCAAAATTAATGGCGGAAGTCTGTCGCGCCGCTGTCGCCGGGAAAGCATCAGAGGCCAATAGTTTAAACGAGAAGCTAATGCCTTTGCACAAAGATTTATTCGTTGAATCAAACCCGATTCCAGTCAAATGGGCGTTGGCTGAAATGGGCAGGATCGGCAGAGGCATTCGCTTACCGCTCACCGAATTATCTGCAGAATATCGGGATATTGTGCGCAATGCGATGCGGCATGCGGAACTGATAGTCGCTTGATTTATCCTAGAAACATGACTTTATGGACAGGAACTAACTAACCAATGAATTTCTTTTATAAGCAGATTGCTGTACTGCTGACGCTTGCAGTTGTTTCAGGCTGTGGCTGGATAGACAATTACGACCGGCGGGAAAAATACCTCGAAGCTGAAATGACGCCTAAAGTCTCAATCCCGGAAGGACTGGATGATCCGCCCTTTGTTGACGCGCTTGTTATCCCCGATGTCATGGACCTGCGAGGCATATCCGGCCGAAAGTTACAGCTCGGCCTGCCCGAGGCGATTAGCACGACCTTTGGTATCGAGCAGATTGTTATCAAGAAGTTGGGTAAAACCCACTGGATATTTCTTGATGTTACTCCGGCGACCGTGTGGCCCAAGCTTGTCAGGTTTATTGCGGAGAACAATATCGAACTGGACGCAGCAGACCCGCGCAATGGTGTGCTGGAGACTATCTGGTTGACCTCAGTTGAAGGAGAACCGGAAGATGTGATTCAGAGTATCGTCAGTGGTGAAGGGTGGGCTGATTCAGATGCGAAGGTTCAGCATAAATTTAAACTATCTGTTGAACCGGGGATTCGCTCTGGCAGTAGTGAAGTTCACCTTAAACAGCGGCAAATATACCTGGATGCACCGGTGAGTCAGACTGCTGTTGACTGGGAAGCAGTATCAGACAATGAGGCATTGGAAAGCGCTTTACTAACAAAACTGGCTTACTTTTTTGGTGAAACAATCAATGAGCCGGTATTTTCTATCGGCGCAACGGCATTGAGAGAATCGAAAGCAAAATTGTTACCAGACAGGGAAAAACCGGTGTTGGTTTATAAACTGGCATTCGACCGGGCCTGGGCAACCGTGGGCGGTGCTTTGGAAAATGCACGGATTGACGTTGAAGACCTGGACAGAACCTCTCGGGTTTACTTTGTTTACTATGACGAATCAGTCGAGCGTGACCCCGGGTTCTTTACGCGCCTGTTTACCAGCGATGAGAAGGTACTGGAAGACCGTTTTCGCTACCAGGTCCACCTGGAGAGCCAGCGGGATGAGGTATTGGTCACGGTACTAAAGGATACATCGACTCCCGCCGATTCATTGATTGCTGAGCGCCTGCTTCGAATTATCAAAGAATCTTCTACCTAATGATGCGATTTGCATCTCTTGGCAGTGGCAGCAAAGGCAATGGCACGCTGATCGATGACGGTAAAACCTGCATACTCATTGACCTGGGATTTACTCTCAAGGAAACCGAGCGAAGACTCCGCCGCCTGGGTAAGACGCCAGAAGATGTCCATGCGGTACTGGTTACCCATGAACACGCCGACCATATTCACGGCGTTGCGCCTTTCGCGCGCAAATACAATCAACCGGTCTATCTAACACCGGGCACGTTCAACCATAAGAAAATGGGGGTGCTGCCCAGACTCCACAAGGTTAACTGTCATCGGCCTTTTCGGATCGGCAGTCTTGGTATTGAGCCCGTTCCGGTACCTCACGATGCACGGGAACCCTGCCAGTACCTGATCTCATCCAACGGACTGAAAATCGGCATGCTGACAGACCTTGGCCATATAAGCCCTTATGTTGAACAACAATATGCCATGTGTCACGCCCTGTTGCTGGAGTGCAATCATGATGTTGAAATGTTGTCCAATGGACCCTACCCGTACCAGCTGAAGCAGCGGGTTAATGGTGATCATGGACATTTAAACAATGAGCAGGCAGCAGGGCTGCTTGCTAAAATGGAGCTTGAAAAACTTCAACATCTGGTCATTTCCCATCTCAGCGAAAAGAACAACAAGCCAAAGCTGGCTGAACAGGCTGTATCCAGGGTGTTAAGTGGCTGGCGCGGCACCCTACATATTGCTGATCAGGAAGCTGGATTCGACTGGATTGAACTGGTGCCACATTAAATCTGCCTATTTACAGAGCGGTAATTACGGGGCTTAATTAAGGGGTTGTGAACTGACTAAATATACAGTACTGTATACAAACACAGTCAGGAGCCGTAAAGCTGGTAGAGCCTATGAAAATTACCCATATAAGATCGACAGATACCTGGCTTATGAGCAAAGGCAACAAGATCCTCTATCGTGGCAAAAAGAGCCCGTGGCAGTCTCCTAAAGTAATAGCCGCCGCTTTACGCCGAGAAGGCAAGTTATGCCGTCTGGTCGCATAATCAGGCATTTCTAATGTAAATCAGGATCCTGCATTTCTAATGCAAATCGACCCTTAAAAAGGTACCCTACGCATCCCGTTTCTTCTTTCCATCAATCAGGGTTGTCTTAAGGTTTTCCATGATCGTGAACGCGAATATTATCGATGTATCTGTACAGAATTTTCAAGATGAAGTTATCGAGAAATCAAAACAGGTACCCGTGCTATTGGAATTCTATGCTGAGGGTACCGAGCCAAGCCAGGCGTTAACACCGTTATTGCGCAAGCTTGCTGATGAGTACCAGGGTAAGTTCATTCTTGCCAGAGTTGATATCCAGCAGAATCAGCAGATTGTGCAGCAATTAGGAGTTCGGACTCTTCCTACCCTGAAGGTCATTTTTCAGGGACAGATGGCACAGGATCTTGAGGGTCCGCAAGATGAGGCCCGCCTGCGACAGATTCTTGATCAACTCACCATGAGTCCGATTGAACAAATTCAGGCACAAATCAAAATCCTCCTTGATCAGGGGGATCGGGCGAGCGCCATAACCATGTTGCAGCAAGCCGTGGGCAAAGAGCCAAACAATCATGGGCTACATGTTGAGTTGGCGGACTTGCTGATTATGGAATCCAGGAGTGACGAAGCGCGACAGATCCTTGCCGGCTTACCGGCGGAGACACCCGGCATCGTCAAACCACAGAATCGTCTTGAATTCATCGACAAGTCGGCAGACCTTCCCGATATTGATTCAATCGAGGCCCGGTTGGCAGAAGATCCCGATGACCTTGGTGCACGATACAATCTGGCGATTCGTTTGGTCGTTGATGACCAGATTGAAGCCGCACTTGAAGAACTTCTGTATATCCTCAAAAAAGATCGAATATTCGAAGACGAACTTGCCCGCAAAACCATGATCCAGGTCTTTGATCTGTTGGGTAAAGGTGACCCTGTCGCAACCGCCTATCGCAGGAAGATGTTCAGCTTTCTGCACTAACGCGTAACAACTGCGGACTACACTGGGCTCACTTTAGCTATGTATAAATTTACAGTAAAGGTGTAGACTTAAAGGGTCAGTTCTTGAAGAGCGCCCTATGGTAGCCATCGATCCGTTAGTTCTCGATTCATTCGTTCCAGACCCATTAGTCATTGTCGCAACTACCGTCGGGTTTCTGCTTGGGGTTGTGCTGACTGGCCTTATCCTGTGGTTCAGTTTTCGACGACGGTTTGAAAAGCAGCGCCTTGGGCACGAGGCCAATGAGCTGGTGCTGCAGAATCGGGTTGAATCCAGGCAACTGGAAATTGAAAATCAAAATCACCGGGTTCGGGAAATCCAGGAACGCCTGTCGACCAAAGAAAGCCTGCTGCAAAATGCGCTTGTCTCTGAAGCTGAACTAAAAACCATGCTGTCTGAACAGCAGAAACAAAACCAGGAAAAGCTGGCGCTACTCAACCAGGCAAGAGAGCAACTGGGTCTGGAGTTCAAGAATATTGCCAACGAAATTTTTGAGTCGAAACAGAGGACGTTTAAGGAACAAAGTCAGGCGCATTTGGATGGCGTATTGAAGCCTTTAGGTGAGAAGATAAAAGACTTCGAGAAGCGGGTAGAAGAGACTTACAACCGCGAAAGCCGGGAGCGCTTTTCCCTTGTCAGGGAAGTAAGGAACCTGCAGGACCTGAACACTCGTATCAGCAAAGATGCCATTAACCTGACCAATGCATTAAAAGGCGATAACAAAACCCAGGGGACCTGGGGCGAAATCATTCTTGAGCGCGTGTTGGAAAAGTCTGGGTTGGTCAAGGGGCGTGAGTATGAAATCCAGGTGAGTCTGAAAAACGAAGAGGGCAAGCGCCTGCAACCTGATGTCGTGGTACACCTGCCAGAGCAGAAAGACGTCATCATCGATTCCAAGGTTTCCCTGGTTGCCTATGAACGTTACTGCTCATCGGAGGATCAGGATGAGCGTGCTGAAGCCCTGCGGCAGCACATTCAATCCGTTCGGCAACATATTAAACAACTAAACAACAAGGACTATCAGAAGCTAGTCGGCATTCGGACCCTGGATTTCGTTCTGATGTTTATTCCCGTTGAGGCAGCATTTGCCCATGCAGTTCAGCACGACGATGATTTGTTTGTCGATGCATTCGACAAGAATATTGTTCTTGTTGCACCGTCGACGTTACTGGCAACTCTTCGAACCATCCAGAATATCTGGCGCTATGAACAGCAGAACAAGAACGCCCAGGAAATTGCCGGCAAAGCGGGCGCGTTATATGATAAGTTTGTGAATTTCGTCGCCGACCTGGAGGATATTGGCGGTCGTCTGGGTGCCGTGCAGGCCGCCTATGATAAGGCCCATAACAAACTAATCTCCGGCAAGGGTAATCTCGTCAGTCGGGCCGAAAGCGTGCGCGAGCTGGGTGCCAAGGTCAGCAAAACCTTACCCAGGAACCTGGTTGAAATGCCCAGAAGAGACGAGGCTTTGCACCTGTCCAACTAGGCATCTGCGGCCTGGTGCGCTCTATTTAAGGTAGACCAGGCAAAAATAGTCTAGTAGGGTTAAAAAACAAAATAAATTCTCGGAGTTAACACTTTTGTCTGAAGAGAAGTCTGAAAAGGTGTCTAAAAATACCAATCAGTACTGGAAGGCGAACTTGCGCCTGATGTTGTCGTTGCTCGCGATATGGTTTTTTGTCTCTTTTGTCTGTGGGATCCTGATCGTCGATATTCTCGATGAGTTTCGGCTGTTTGGATTCAAGCTGGGTTTCTGGTTTGCTCATCAAGGTTCCATTTTCTTCTTCGTTGCCCTGATCTTTTTTTATGCCTGGCGCATGAATCGATTGGACAGGCAATTTGATGTTGACGAAAAGTAGACACAGACAATGAGCGCGACAGCATTAACCTATTTATTCGTTGGCTTGTCATTCAGCCTGTATATCGGTATCGCCATCTGGAGCCGATCAAAGTCAACCAGTGAATTCTATATTGCCGGTGGGCATGTTCACCCCCTCGCTAATGGCGCGGCGACTGCGGCTGACTGGATGTCGGCGGCGTCCTTTCTCTCTATGGCGGGTATTATTGCCTTCGAGGGCGCAGACGGTGCCCGTTACCTGATGGGTTGGACAGGAGGCTATGTTCTGCTGGCGTTGTGCCTGGCACCTTATCTCAGGAAATTCTCAAAATTTACAGTGCCTGATTTTGTTGGCGAACGCTATTACTCCCAAACCGCCCGACTGGTCGCTGTGGTTTGTGTCATTTTTATTTCCTTTACTTATGTCTCCGGGCAAATGCGCGGTGTAGGCCTGGTATTCTCCCGCTTCCTTGAAGTGGATATTAATACGGGTGTCGTTGTCGGCATGGCTATCGTATTTTTCTATGCGGTATTGGGAGGAATGAAAGGAATCACTTATACCCAGGTGGCGCAGTATTGTGTGTTGATCTTTGCATACCTGGTACCGGCAATTTTTATATCGGTAATGCTGACAAACAATCCACTGCCAATGTTTGGTTTTGGTAGCACAATGGCGGGAGAGGACATCTTTTTGCTGGATAAACTCGATGGGCTCACGACAGAGCTCGGCATGAGCGCTTTTACCTCGAATAACAAATCAACCATCGATATATTCTTTATTACTGCCGCATTAATGGCTGGCACCGCAGGATTACCCCACGTGATTGTGCGTTTTTTTACGGTACCCAGGGTCAGGGATGCACGAATCTCGGCAGGATACGCGCTGGTGTTTATCGCCCTGCTATACACCACTGCGCCAGCGGTGGCGGCGTTTGCCCGGATTAATATTATTGGCAGCGTCAATGAAATGAACTATGCCGAAGCACCGGAATGGTTCACCAAGTGGGAGACGTCGGGGTTGATTGCCTGGCTGGATAAAAATTCCGATGGCAAGGTGCAGTACCGTGGTGGCAATGCGCTATCACCTAGGGCACCGGATTTCGCCAATGGCGTAGGGGACCAGGGCCAGCGGTTGTTAAGAAACAAGGGTACCGATAACAACAATGAACTTTATATTGATCGGGATATTATTGTGCTTGCGCATCCCGAAATTGCCAAATTGCCGAATTGGGTCATTGCGCTTGTAGCCGCGGGTGGCCTGGCGGCTGCATTATCCACCGCAGCGGGTTTGTTACTTGTCATCTCGACGGCCATATCCCACGACCTGATGAAAAAAACCTTTCGACCTGATATCACCGAGAAACAGGAGTTGCTGCTTGCGCGGATTTCAGCTGCGGTTGCCATTGGCATCGCCGGGTTGTTTGGCATCTATCCACCGGGATTTGTCGCCCAGGTGGTGGCCTTTGCGTTCGGGCTGGCGGCAGCGAGCTTTTTCCCGGTGATTTTGCTGGGCATCTTCTCCCGCAGAATGAACAAGGAAGCTGCCATAAGCGGTATGATCACGGGTCTGACGTTTACATTTTCCTACATTGTGTACTTTAAATTTGTTAGCCCGGCAACCAACAATGCCGATCACTGGTGGTTTGGTATTTCACCGGAAGGTATTGGCACCCTGGGAATGATCTTCAACTTCCTGGTGTCCTTGGTCGTCATGCAGGTGACGCCGCCGCCACCTGCAGAAGTACAACAGATGGTAGATAATATTCGTATACCGCGCTAGGCCTCCTAGGAATACACCATGTCGTTAGCAGATGATCTGATCAAACAATATGAAAACGAAGGTATCCGTCGGATCAAGCTTGGAGTCACGGATATAGACGGGGTGGTTCGAGGGAAATATATCAGCCTGGAAAAATTTACTGCCATAGCGGCTTCGACCTCAGGTTTCTGTGACTGTATTCTGGGTTGGGATGTGGATGACCAGCTCTATGACAATGCCACTTTTACGGGTTGGCATACTGCCTTTCCCGATGCACTTTATAGATTGGATCTGGCGACTGAGAGACGACTACTGGACGAGGGTAACATCCCCTATTTTGTAGGTGAATTTGTCGCCGATGACAGGGTAAGCCTGCACCCTATTTGCCCACGCAGTCGACTCAGGCAGGTGCTGGCTGATGCACACGACATGGGTTTTGAGGCCCGGCTGGCATTTGAGTACGAGTTCTTTGTCTTTAATGAAACACCACAAACCGTCAGGGATAAAAACTACACGAACCTGGAACCGCTATCGCCCGGTAATTTTGGTTACTCCATTGTCAGAACGGGTGCCTTGTCTGATCTGTTCAACGAGTTCATGGACTATTGTTTTGACCATAATTTCGCGCTTGAGGGCTTGCACTGTGAAACGGGTCCGGGGGTGTGGGAAGGTGCGATCGCTGTCGATACTGCATTAAACGCGGCCGACAAGGCTGTCTTGTTTAAAACCTTTGGTAAATCTTTCTTTCAAAAACGGGATAAAATTGCCACCTTCATGGCGAAATGGTCCATGGACTACCCGGGCCAGAGCGGCCATTGCCACCAGTCGCTGTTTGATCTTGAGACGGGTCTCGGGGCTTTCTTTGATGACAAAGACCCTTTTGGCATGAGTGAGATTCAAAAACACTATGTTGCCGGGTTACAGAAATACCTGCGCCCTTTTCTCGCCCTGACGTCTCCGACCATCAACAGCTATACGCGACTGGTTAAAGGGGCATGGGCACCGACGGCATCCACCTGGGGAATTGAAAACCGAACTACTGCCTTGCGGGTGATCCCAGGGTCGAGTAAATCACAGAGGGTCGAGTTCAGAATCGGATCGGCCGATGCCAACCCGTACCTGGTTGCTGCAGCAACCCTTGGGGCGGGGTTACTGGGGATAAAGGAAAAATTAACCCTGTCTGATCCAGTGAAAGGCAATGCCTATGAAATTCAGGATGAACTGCCAGAATCCGCCCAGCTACCGGCTAACCTGAGAGATGCGACCCGGGATCTCGCTGGATCAGCTGAGGCTCGGCAGGTATTTGGCGATGAGTTTATCGACCATTACGTGGCGAGTCGTGACTGGGAGGTCCGTGAATACGAACGCAACGTAAACGATTGGCAGCTAAAACGATACTTTGAGATTATCTAGTGTAGTGTCCTATACAAAACACACATTAAGCAAATCACTAAATGGCCAGATGGTGGCAGGTTAGATAAGATTTGAATTTATGAAGAGCCAATATAAGACTACATGTTTACGATCACCGCTGTCCATTTCGCGATTTGCCCTGCGGATGACCCTCAAATTCGCCACAGCGGCGTTATATTTCTTGAAAAGGTATCTACATTTCCTGCGACTTGCCGTAAAAAGATTGGGCCTGGCTGTGACGCTTCCTGTGACAAAAAGTGAGAACCACTTAATGCGCGTTTTGTACAGGACACTACACTAGTATATGAAGATTGGAATTTTACAGGCTGATTCTGTCGCGGATCAGTTTCAGCCGGAGTTTGGCGATTACCCAGCAATGTTTGAGGCAGTCCTGTCACACGCCGCAACTCAAATTGATGACCTGATTGAGCCGGTAGAATTTGCCCACTATGATGTTGAACACTATCAATATCCAAATTCAATTAGTGACTGTGATGGCTATGTGATTACCGGTAGTAAAAAAAGCGTTTACGATGATGAACCCTGGATACAACAGCTGCGTCAGTACGTGGTTAGTCTTCATAACGCGAAAGCCAAACTCGTCGGCATCTGCTTCGGCCATCAGATGGTTGCCCTTGCGCTGGGAGGGAATACCGAACCCTCAAGCAGAGGCTGGGGAGTTGGCGTGCATACGAGCGACATCGTCGAAAAGAAGCCATACATGCTGCCCGAATCAGATTCTCTCGCTGCAATAGTCAGCCACAAGGACCAGGTGACCGAATTGCCTGCGGATGCAGTATTGCTGGCGACCAGTGAGTTTTGTCCAAATACAATGTTCCAGATTCAGGAGCATATTCTGACGTTCCAGGGGCACCCTGAGTTTCACAAGCCTTACTCCCGTGCGCTAATGGATTGGCGTCGGGAAATTCTTGGTGAGGATGTTTACAGCACCGGAGTCGCCAGCCTTGATCAGGAGATACAGGGCTACGTGCTGGCCCAATGGATGATCCGGTTTATTGCCGATCAGTAACAGTGCTATAGTAAACGGACCAACTTAAGGATCATGATATGAAATTTGAATCTCGAAGTGCCATCGCGTACCTCGGTGCTGTATTCATTATTGTCGCCTCCACCCAGTTGTTCGCCAGGGATCTGGGGAATGCTAAGCCCGAGAGAGAAGGGGTATCCCAGGAACGTCTGGATCGGATTACCGAACATATGAATCAGGCTGTAGAAAAAGGCACCATGGTTGGTGGCCTGGCGATGATCGCGCGCAATGGCAAGATTGTGTATTCGGAAACCTACGGCTTACGTGATCGGGAAGAGAATAAACCGATGACAGAGGATACGATATTTCGCATCTACTCCATGTCAAAGCCAATCACCAGTGTTGCGCTGATGATGCTCTATGAAGAAGGAAAATTTTTCCTCAATGATCCGGTAGCAAGATATATCCCCGAACTTGCAAACCTTACGGTTGCTGTTTCGACAGCAGATGGCGATACATCCATGGTTTCAGATGGTACGACCAGCCGCACAATCGGTGCAGGGGACGAAAGCAAGGCAGGGCAGACCCGCAAGCCAAACCGCCAGCCAACAGTTCGGGACCTTATGCGTCATACCGCGGGTTTCACCTACGGTTTTTTTGGCAACACTGAAGTTGATAAGCTGTACCGTGAAAAAGAAGTGATGAACCAGAAAGGCCTTAAGGATTTTGTCGCTGAACTCGGACAGATGCCGTTGCAATATGAGCCGGGCACGAAATGGCACTATAGTGTTTCCGTGGATGTACAAGGACGATTAGTCGAGGTTTTATCAGGTATGTCATTTGGTGAATTCCTGGAACAGCGTCTGTTTACGCCGCTCGGCATGGAAGATACTGGTTTTATCGTTCCCAATTCGAAGCTCGATCGATTTGCGCAAATTTATTCCCCGGAGGGGACCGGAGAAGGCGACGACTTATTTTTGAAAGCGAGCCAGTCAACGAAGCTTGTTCCATCGGGCGATCGTGTTAATGCCGGATATATGGAAGGTGCAACCTTTGAAGGTGGCGGCGGTGGTATGGTATCAACCGCAAAAGATTACCTGCGATTCAGTCAGATGATGCTCAATGGTGGTGAACTCGACGGTGTTAGAATACTCTCACCCAAAAGCGTTGAGCTGATGACAACCAACCATCTCGGTGAGCTGCCGATGGGCTTTGGCCGTCGTGGGGTTGGCTTCGGACTGGGCTTTGCCGTTGCTCTTAATCAGGGTGATGTTGGCGAATTAGGGTCCGTGGGCGAATACAATTGGGGCGGCGCCGCCGGAACACGATTCTGGATAGATCCCCAGGAGCAGCTCATAGGGCTGTTCATGGTGCAGAGTATTCCCCATCGAACACGCCTGGGTTCTGAATTTAGGATTCTGACTTACCAGGCGATTATCGAATAGCGAGATGAGGTAGACCGGTATTATGACGATCTCCTGACCACAGGCACGTTCGCAACCGATATAAGTGATTCAACACAATCTCGAATAGAGTCATCCAGCGCTCGAAACTTGACTGACGTCACTGCACGGATACGATCATTGCGCAGCTCACAACCCGCCCAGATAGCGCGAAATTCTTTTTCCCGGGCCTTATGCCTGTCCGGGTGATTATCAGTTACCTCGGGTGTATCGTGATTCAGCTCCGGGAGGAGTCGATCAATGCTCGCACAGATGTCTTCGACATTACGGGCATCTGTGGACCACGCGATATACCGTTCACCATTCTTGACGTCGACACTCTCCAGTAGCCCGATATGACTTGCCGCATCGTCACGAACGTCCACGGTCATCCATGGTCTGTAGACACCATTTTGTTCATATTCCCCAGCCAGCATCATTTCAATATTGTGTTGCCATGGGCCCATATTTTTCTGGTGGGCTGACTGAATGGGTCCGACATTGTCTGCAGGGCAACAGGTGATCGCATCCCAGCTTCCAGTCTCTTCTGCGGCATCAGAAAACACCCGTTGGGCGATCACTTTCCCCATGGAATAACCCTGGCCGCGCTCAGGTGTCCGCTTCGGGTTCTGTTCGTCTGGATAGCGATCTTCGTAGCAAACGGGCCGCCTGACGAGTTCCTGCAGGTCCGCTTCTGAAATCACCGCGGCGATGCTGGAGGTGACAATAACTCGGGTGACGCTTTCAGACTTATTGACGCTGTCGATGATGTGGTCACAAACCATCTTTACGTATTCATGGTCATTGTAGTTACTGACATGGGAAACGTGGCATACACCATGACAACCCGTGAATATTTCATCAAAACAGCCTGGGTTGTCCAGATCTGCCGCATGAAGGGTGAGTCGGCCAGATGAATAACCCGGCATTTCTTTCAAAAAGTCGGTGCGCGCTGCATCATTAACATCACGGACGCAAGCTCTTACACGGTAGCCTTTGTCCAGCAGGAGTCGCACGACCCAACTGCCGATGAAACCAGCACTACCTGTGACAGCGACTGTACCTCCTTTTGGTATTGGGGACATTGAAGCAACCTCCTTAGGGTTGTTGTGGTTTTAAAGTTGAATGTTGAATAAGTTATCAGGATAGATTTACCAATGGATACCAATGGATACCAATGGATACCAATGGACACCAATGGACACCATCAAGGGGTTTTTTTACGGAGTTGATAAATAGCACGAAGCCTGGCAGACATCACTGCGTTGGAGGTTTCAGCGTCGTAAATATCCACATTCACATCAACAAACTCATGGCCTTTCTTTTCAAACAGGTCGCTGATATCACACTCGACAATGAGATCAGTACCGTTTTCGACAATGGCGTAATTCTGTGAGTCTGTCTGCAGGTGAATCCAGGGATTCATATATGCGTTACCAGCCAGGACCCAGTTGGTCATGCCGAGCATGAATGCGCCGTTAGCAAACGCTCGTTTGTTAAAACTGTGCATGTCAGGCATCTGGGTTGGGTCTTTAAGATAGGTTGCCATATTAGTGTTGTCATCCCATCTTGCCCGAAGGGCAAACAATCCGTTTAATTTTAACTGCTCCATTTCCTGGCGGGTTGCCCTGGGGATATCCTGGCCGCGCTGCAGAATTGAATCACCTCGCATCAAAGGTGCGTCTTTTACCTTCTCAGGTAGATGCATATATCCAGTGGCACATTGTGTTCCTTCCTGGTCTGTAAGGGTAGCTCGATAGGAATTTTCCGTAACGTCAGACAGGGTTACCTCAAAATCATAGCCGTCATACAGGGGTTTACTGACCACAACATGGGCATTACCACGAGTTAACCAATCGGTGTCCCAGGCAACTACCGCCGGGTGGATCAGATAGGATGAGACCGTTACACCGGGAACCAGTCCGCCTTTAAATCCATAAGCCTGGGCCATTTCATCGGAATGGATCTGGTTCGTTGAATCGGTGGATTGATTAAATGCGGTTGCCTGCCAGTTACTGGGAATTGCCTGTTGTGAAATGGACACCACGGTTCCTCACGAATTGTTGTCACCATAGGATAACGAACCTGCAACCTGAGCGCTATGGCATGATGATTCGTTTAAGGGGTTGCAGGCCAAAGCCAGGCGGCGCCACGTACACCGCTCGAATCACCATGCCTGGCCTTTACCAGGCGGGTATTAACCTGATCGGAGAACACGTAGCGAGGCAAATACAAAGGTACTTTTGTGTAAATAACATCGATATTGGACATGCCGCCACCGAGGACGATGACACCGGGATCCAGAATATTGATAACAGTAGACAGGGCCAGTGCCAGTAAATTGCAATACTCGTCCAGGAGATATTCTGCATCAAGGTCACCATCCCGTGCAGCCTCAGCGATTTCTTTCGCAGAAAGTTGTTGTTCTGTCCTGTTCAGGTACGAAGTCTCTAAACCGGGTCCAGCGAGCCAGGTTTCGATACAATTGTGGCGTCCGCAGAAGCACTCTCGATTACCTTCCGGTGCTGCTGACTTTTCATCGGGTTGAAAGGCAGCAAGTGGCAGCGTGTTGTGACCCCACTCTCCACAGATTGCGTTCACGCCCTGGGCCAGGTGCTGTTGGAATACAATACCGCCGCCAACACCGGTACCAAGAATCACGCCAAATACAATATCTTCATGCATCGCGGACCCGTCGGATGCCTCCGACAATGCAAAACAGTCGGCATCATTGGCAATACGGACTGGCCGCCCGATTAATGCTTCAAGATCTTCTCGCAGTGGTTGGCCGTTCAAACAGGTGCTGTTGCAGTTCATCAACAACCCCGTTTTTAAGGAGACCGCGCCCGGTGTGCCGATTCCTACAGGCCGGGTCGGGGAATGTTTCGATTTGGTTGAAACGAGCTGGATAATCTCTGCCAGCTTATCGAGGGTTTGCGGGTAGTTGTTTTTTGGAGTATCTATTCTTTCGCGGCAAATGATGGAGCCGTCAGTTGCCATGACGATGGCTTCTATTTTTGTACCTCCAAGATCGATACCAATCCGGGGTGTTGTGTCCTGGGTTTTGACGTTAAGCATGTTCCTGATGTTATCACGGACCCGATCTTGTCATGGAAATCTTATCACTGCCCGGATCTTATCATGGGCCAGATGTTTGGTATCTAACGATGTCCATAAGGTTCGTCATCGGCATCCTCGTCGAGGATGATGTACCCCAATCCGTAAGCGATAAGAACTACTTGCGGTACACAGCAGAGTGCGATCAGGGTAACAACGCGAACGTAGAGGCTGGGCACATCCAGGTAGCGAGCGACTCCGGCGCAGACCCCGCCGAATTTCTTGTTAACAGGGTCCAGTGCTAGATGGCGCCGGTTGAATCTGAAGTGATGTCGTCTCATGATCGTCTCCTGGTCCGATGCAAACTGGCAGTTGTTAAACAGCCTAGACGCTATTGTTCACATTGTTGTTAACGTTGCGGCCGATTTGCTGACCGGCATTCACGTGGGTCATACGCGACTTCAATGCTTCAAGCTCGTGGTTGAGGAATTCATCTTTTTCAAGATCTTCAATCTGTGTTGACAGTGACTGTGTGCCCAAGTCGTAGGATTCGATTTCACCTTCCATCTCGTCCAGTTTTCGCTCATAGGACTCGAATCTACTGAAAGCCTCATCTACAGATACATCATGAACCTGGCGTTTTACTTTCATCCGTGACTTAACAGTCTGGCCACGAACGATCAGCGCTTTTTGCCGTACCCTGGCAGATTGCAGTTTGCTTTCTAACTGGGCGGCATCACCCGTTAGCTTCTCGATAGCTTGGTCAACACTAATCAGGTCACCCTCTACCGCCGTGACGCTGGTATCGAAGCGGCTTCGTTCCCTCAAGGCAGACTTGGCGAGGTCGTCCCGACCCTTTTCTATTGCCAGTTCCGCCTTTGTTTCCCAATTCGATACTTCGCGTTTTAACGCCCGAAGCCTTTGCGTGATCTGTTTTTGTTGGCCAGGTAACGGGCGGTTGACGATCGGACCTCAACCAGCGTTTCCTCCATTTCCTGGGTAATCATCCTGACTATCTTTTCAGGGTCTTCTGCCTGCTCAAGAATAGTGTTGAGATTAGAATTGATGATGTCTGAAATTCGGTTGAATACGCTCATGTGGAGTTCCTCTGCTGCGGTAAGGCTGGTGTGTTGAGACTACTGTGTTAAAACGAAAGACAGGGGTTTTGAAGTCCGTGCTTCGGACCAGGAAAATTGACTGAGCCAATGGGTGATGCCGCGGTCGCAAACCGTCCCGCTTGTTTCGGCCATCATAACGGTTCCGTCATCTACCCGGGATTCAGCAAAAACACCAAAACTCAATACAAATAAAGTGAGCAGGCTGATGCTAAGCCAGTTTGAATTTGGTCGGAATGTGCTGATTGCCCTGTTCATTTGTTAAACCTGCCGTGGTTAGGTTGACTAACGATTGTTGCTGATTTTTTCTTATTGTTGTTAATTCAGGATTCATGCCAATGTTGATAATATCAATAAGTAATTGATATTTAAGGGTAAATAACTCTGCTCCCATTATTGGTGTGTGGGATTGACCAGAGATGTTTGGTAAAAGTAACTCTCAAATGGTCTTTCTAACCAATTCAAAGCTTGGGTATATTTAGAATGAGGACCAGTGGGGTGTTCTGAATAGATAGCACTTCAAGTATCCCTCAAATTTGTCACAGCAACAGGACACGACACTGGGTTATACTCGCGCCCTTAAAATTAAGTGTGGTTGAAGGAGAAGTGTGCATGAACGGTGCTGAAAGTATGTTGCAAACCCTGATCAATAATGGGGTCGAGGTTTGTTTTACTAACCCCGGGACGTCTGAAATGCATATGGTGTCGGCCATCGGCAAGATCGACGGGATGCGATCCATTTTGGCACTGTTTGAAGGGGTATGTACCGGGGCGGCTGATGGTTATGGCCGAATGGCCGGAAAACCTGCTTGTACTTTATTACACCTTGGACCCGGATTATCTAACGGCTCAGCCAATTTGCACAACGCCAACAAGGCTAATTCCCCGGTCTTGAACCTGATTGGGGATCACGCCACCTACCACAAAAAATACGATGCACCGCTAACCTCCGACATCATCGGGCTGTCTCAACCCGTCTCTCACTGGGTCAAAAGCTCAGCCGATGCGCCTAGTCTACCTGCAGATGCAGCGGAAGCAGTTATTGCTGCAAACGAAAAACCAGGCCAGATTGCCACCCTCATCATTCCGGCCAACTGTGCCTGGGATGAGTCTGGTGATCCTGTTGCATTACAGGCCACATCAACAGCGCCATTGGCGGCGGAGCCCGCAGTCACCGAAGCAGCGGAATTGCTGGGCAACGGAAAACCCAGCCTGATTCTGCTTGGTAACATGGGTTTGAGTGAAAATGCCCTGGAACTCGTTGACAGGGTTGCTCAGGCCACTGGAGCAAAAGTTTTTTGCGATACCTTTGTCACGCGCTTGCCCAGGGGGGAGGGGCGTTGCGCCGTGGAGCGGCTTGGTTACTTTGCTGAACAGGCGGATGAACAGATAAAGGGTATTGAGCAATTTATCATGGTCGGCACAAAAGCGCCGGTTGCGTTTTTTGCTTATCCGGATAAAGCCAGCGAATTTTATCCCGAGGGTGCAACCTTACACACCCTGACGACAGTCAAGGAAAATGCAGAAGATGCCCTTGTGCGCCTGTGTAAAGCTGTGTCCGCTGAGGAGTATGAGCCCAGAAGGGTAAAACGTGAAAAACAGGGGGCTGGTTCCGGCGAGTTGAATCAGTTTAGTGTCGGGATGACGGTAGCCGAATACTTACCTGTCGATGCCATTGTTGTCGATGAAGGCGCGACCTCAGGCGGAGGTAGCTATGCCTATACTGCGACCAGTGAACCGCATGACTGGTTGTCGCTCACCGGTGGTTCGATTGGCTATGGTTTGCCGACGGCTATTGGTGCTGCTGTCGCATGTCCGGACCGCAAGGTAATTTGCCTGCATGGCGACGGTGGAGCCATGTATACCATTCAGTCATTGTGGACCATGGCACGGGAAAACCTCGATATCTGCGTCATTATATTTGCCAATCGCAAGTACCAGATACTGCAGGTGGAGTTATCCCGGGTCGGTGCACAGTCAATGAACAAAAAGACTCTTGATATGTTGGATATCAGCAATCCTGATATTGATTTTATGCAGTTGTCTGAAGGCATGGGGGTACCGGCTACCCGCGCCAATACCATTGAAGACTTTAATCAGCAATACCAGGATGCAATGAATGCGATGGGGCCGAGGCTTATTGAGGTGATCCTCTGAGCGGGGGACGAGCCCACCAGCTACAGAATCTGCGAGAGAATCAGTACGACCTGATTGTCATTGGTGGCGGTATCACGGGTGCAGGCATTCTTCGGCAAGCCGCGCTGCAAGGGTTGTCTGTGGCACTGATTGAAGCAGAAGACTTTGCCTCGGGCACATCCAGTAAATCAACCAAGCTGATTCACGGTGGTCTGCGTTATCTTGCCATGGGGCATATCCATGTTGTCAGGGAAGCCGCGCGGGAACGTAAGCGGGTTAACCAGCTTGCGCCCCATCTGGCGGAACCCAAGTGGCTCATGGTACCGGCAGCGCATCGAATTGAATTGTTGAAATATGCAACCGGTATATCAATATACGAACGACTCGGCCAGGTCAGTAAATCAGACGGTCATTTCAGTCTGTCAGGTTCCTCACTAGAGGAGCAGGAACCCCTGCTTGACCGTTCAGAGTTTCCATATGCCTGTGTCTATCGAGAATATCTTACGGATGATGCGAGGCTGGTCATTGCCAATGTGCGTGCCGGGATTCTGGCGGGTGCCAGTGCCGTCAACCGGATGAAGGTTACTGGTTTTTTGAAGGATTATTCGCGGATCACCGGGGTCAGGGCGACCTGTGAATTAACCGGGGAGGAAGTCCTTGTTAAGGGTAAGGTCGTCATTAATGCTGCTGGCCCCTGGGTTGAAGGTGTCTGTCAATATGATGGTCTCGAAATGCCAAGGTCAATGGTGCTGTCCAAAGGCGTTCACATCGTTGTGCCCCTGTCAAAGCTACCGGTTAAAGAGCTGGTCTTCACTATCGCCAAAGACAAGCGGCCGGTTTTTGTTGTTCCTCGCGGTGATGTTGTTTACATCGGTACAACCGACAGTGAACACACAACCGGACCGGAGCTCTGGCCCGGGGTCACGGTTGACGAAGTTGAGTACCTGTTTGAGCCTGTGCAGCGCTATTTTGGCGTTGAACTGAAAATGGAAGATTGTCTCACGAGCTGGGCAGGACTTCGGCCCCTCATTCACGAGGAAGGTAAAGCGACCAAGGAAATATCTCGCCGGGATGAGGTGTGGGTGAGTCAGTCCGGACTGGTTACCATTGCTGGTGGAAAGCTGACCGGATACAGGAAGATGGCAGAAGATACCGTCGTCGAGGCTTGTAAGTTACTAGGTGCCAGCGTCCCGACGCGGGTGCAGGATGTGCCTCTGCCAGGTGGAGAAATAGACGGTTCACTGGATCAGTACGCGGCCAGCCTGAAGCTGAAATTCAATTTGAAAGACCAGGTGGCGGAGCGGCTGGTTCGTCTCTACGGTGGTGAAAGCGAACAGGTCCTGGGTCTGGGGCAAGAACACCTGGTGATTGGTGGTCTGGTGTTGAAAGGAGAAATTTACTGGGCAGTCGAACAGGAACTTGCGCTCACCCTGGAAGATGTTTTGTATCGGCGCACACGAGCTGCGTTGTATCAGCCCAGGGAAGTGGCTGGAATAGTCGAACCTGCGGTTGAAATTATGGGCGATTTACTGGGCTGGAACCCAGATAAACGATTGGATGAGGTTGCAACCGTCCGGATGCGGCTAAAACTGGATGGGAACGTCGTTACTTCCTGTTAAGCCCATTCCGCGAATTTCAAGAGTTACGTGTTTGACGAGGCTGTGGCTCGAATTTTGGCCAGGAAAACAATAAAATGCGACCGCGTGAACGATAACCAGATTCGTCCTGTGACACTATTGTCCTGGGATGATGTGAATAGTAATTAGTAGAGCGAGTGAGGCAACAACTATGAATGAACCCATCAAACTGGATGCTTCGGAAAAGGAACTGTTTCGCGATGGCGTCAGAAAGTTTCTTGAAGTTGAAGTTGAACCCCACTACGAGCAGTGGGAAAAAGATGAAATCTGGCCCCGGGAATTGTGGAACAAATTAGGCGAGAACGGATTCCTGTGTGTGGACATGCCTTCGAAGTACGGTGGTTATGATGCATCTTTTGAACTCAGTTGTGTCGTTGTCGAGGAGATCTCCCGGGGAGGCTATGGTGCCCTGGCATCCGGCGTTTCCGTCCACTCTGACATTGTGGCACCTTATATATTGAACCTGGGCAACGATGAACAAAAAGAGCACTGGTTACCCAAAATGGTCTCCGGAGAGGTCGTGGGTGCCATAGGTATGACAGAACCCTCCGCTGGCAGTGACCTGCAGGGAATGAAGACCTCAGCCATCAAGAATGGCGACGATTATGTGATCAACGGCCAAAAGACTTTTATCACCAATGGCCAGCATGCGGATGTTATTGTCCTGGCCACGAAAACTGATCCCAAGCTGGGCGCCAAGGGCATGACCCTGTTTACTGTTGATTGCAGCCTGCCGGGGTACGAAAAAGGGAGAAACCTGGACAAGATGGGTTTGCACTCCGGGGATACCTCCGAGATTTTTCTTAGCGATGTCAGGGTTCCGGCAAAGGATATCCTGGGTGGCGAAGGCAAGGGTTTTGCCAATCTGATGAACGAATTGCCAAGGGAGCGCTTGATATTGGGTGTTGGTTGCGTAGCAGCCGCTGAAGGGATGCTTGACTGGACGGTAGAGTATACCAAGGAGCGAATGGCGTTCGGTCAGTCCATCGCCAGTTTTCAAAACACCCGTTACGTGCTGGCTGACATGAAAACCGAAATTGAGCTGAACAAGGCGCTGGCAGAGAAATTTACGCAAAAATTTATCGATGGTGAGCTTTCTTCGGAGGAAGCGTCCATGTGTAAACTGGCCGCCAGTGAGATGCAGGGGAAAGTGGCCGATCGGTGTGTGCAGCTGTTTGGTGGGTACGGTTATATGAAAGAGTACAAGATATCCAGGGCTTTCGTTGATGCCCGGATCCAGCGAATTTATGGCGGTACCTCCGAGATTATGAAGGAGCTGATTTCCCGAAGCCTGGTAGGTCGTTAGTCCGGGGAAACTAGTTAAAATCGTAGTGGGACTTCCGAGTAAACAACAAAACAAAAGCGAAGAGACTCATGAAGAATAACATTGGATTGTTACTGACAAAACGTGCCGAACTAAACGGGGATCGGGAAGCCTATATTGACAGTGGTTCCGGCCTGCGCCTGACTTTCCGGGAGTTAAACACGCGCTGTAACAAGCTTGCTAACGCGCTCCTTGCGTCCGGCGTAGAACCCGGCGACAGGGTTGCGTTATTGATGATGAACAGCCCGGAATTTATGACGGCTTACTTTGCCATCGCAAAAATTGGTGGCATCGTAGTTCCACTGAACTGGCGACTGGTTGCCGATGAGCTTGAGTTTATTCTAAAAGACAGTGGCTCGACGACACTGATATTTGGCGAGGAGTTTATTGACCTGGTAACTGATCTATATGGTCGTGGAGACAAAACCGACCTGAATGAGTGGATCCAGGTTTCAAAAACTGATGGCGAGAGCAATTTTTCCAAAGACTACGCGAGGTTCGAACAGAGCGGCAACGCCTCTGAGCCCGAGGTTAGTGCTGTAGATGATGATCTGCTCTACATCATGTATACCTCGGGTACGACAGGTTTACCCAAGGGCGTGGTGCACACCCATGCGACCTCACTGTGGGCGCTGCTCACTTTCGCGATTACTTGCGACTACAGGGATGGTGATATAAACCTGGCAGCCCTGCCGATGTTCCATGTTGGTGCCCTGACGCCTCTCATCCTCAATGTATACCGCGGGGTGACCAGTGTTGTGATGCGAGAATTCGATCCCCAGAAGGCCTGGCAACTGATCCAGGATGAGAAGATAAATCACTGCTTGTTTGTTCCCGCCATGCTTAACTTTATGTTGCAGGTGCCTGACCTGGATCGGTTCGATATCAGTGCGCTGCGGTACATCCTGTCCGGCGCATCGCCTTTACCCGTGAGTCTTATTGAGGCATATGACAAGATTGGCGTTGAAGTGCAACAGATCTATGGCCTCACGGAAACCTGCGGCCCAGCCGCTGTTATCAACGGTGAAAATGCGATCAAGAAAATTGGTTCTACTGGCCGCGCCTTTTTTCATACAGAAATCCGTATAGTTGACGAAGAGGGTAACAATTGCCCACCTGATGAGCAGGGTGAAGTCTGGGTATCTGGCCAGCATGTGATGAAAGAATACTGGAACAGACCCGAAGCAACGAAAGAAACCATCGTCGATGGGGGCTGGCTTCGTACTGGTGATGTGGCGAGCATGGATGAAGAAGGTTTCATCTACATCCAAGATCGTATCAAGGATATGATTATCTCCGGCGGTGAGAATGTTTATCCAGCAGAGATTGAGAACATTATTCTGGGACATCCGGGGGTTGCAGAGGTGGCTGTTATTGGCCAGCCAAGCGAACGATGGGGTGAATCGCCATTTGCGGTTATCGTCAAGAATGTCGACGATTTATCCGAAGCCGATATCCTCAAGTTCTGCGATGGGAAACTTGCGCGATTCAAGTTGCCGAAAGGTGCAACCTTTATCGATGTTATTCCACGCAACCCAAGTGGAAAAGTGCTAAAACGTCTGTTAAGGGAGGACTTTCCTGGACCAGCACCGGTTTAGGGTTTTTTCGTAGACAAGGAAACATACGATGCCACGATATGACTATTTTTGCGAAGAGAATCAACGAACCGTTGAGGTAGTTCACCCTATAGCAAGAAAGCTGCAAACCTGGGGTGAGGTATGCGAACTCGCAGACCTGGATCTTGGAGATGTATTGTCAGATGCCCCTGTATCAAGAGTCATCACGACAGCACCCATGGCGAATACACCGGTTGGCAACAGCGGGCTTAAAAACCTGGGGTTTACCAAACTGGTAAAACGTGACAATGGGGTTTACGAAAATGTGACGCGAACCGGCACGGAAGAACGTTACATGAAAGCCGGGGATCCGGACTCAATGCCTCATCTGGACAAAAAAATCACAGACTAGGAATTGGTCTCCGTCCAGGCGTTTTATGCCATAGAGGTGCAACAAAGGCACCATTAATTTGATATCTGGTAAATTAACATGAGTGAGTTAATCACAGAACTTGAGTCGCTGCTGGGCGAAAATGGTGTGCTCTACGGTGAGCGCCTGGCCGAGAGACAGTTTCCTGGCGGGGGCGCATTTCCGACCGGAACCCTTGAACCTCTTGCACTGGTCAGGCCCAGATCAACCCAGGAAGTTTCAGAAATTCTCAGGGTTTGTCACGCGGCAGGCCAACCGGTGGTTCCGCATGGTGGGCTAACAGGATTAGTGGAAGGCGCCGCCTCCATCAAGCGAGAGGTCGCAATCACAATGGAGCGAATGAATAAGATAGAGGAAGTTGATATCGAAAGCAGGACAATCACTGTGCAGGCGGGAGTGCCGTTACAGCTCGTGCAGGAAGAGGCAGAAAAGGCCGGTATGTTGTTCCCCCTGGATCTCGGTGCTCGCGGTACAGCCACTATTGGCGGCAACGTTTCCACCAACGCCGGGGGCAATCGAGTGATTCGCTATGGCATGATGCGAGACCAGGTTCTGGGGATGGAGGTAGTACTCGCCGATGTTACGATTATTTCTACAATGAAAAAAATTATCAAAAATAATACTGGTTACGACATCAAACAATTTTTTATAGGCGCTGAAGGCACGCTGGGGGTAGTGACGCGCCTGGTCTTGCGAGTCCGGCCCATGCCTATAAGTCAGAATATGGCGCTGGTTGCAGTGAACGAATTCAGTCAGGTGACAACATTCCTTAATCACGTTGATCGAGCGTTAGGTGGAACACTGAGTGCATTCGAGGTGTTGTGGAAGGACTACTACAAACTTGTTACTACTCCGCCCGCAGCAGGTTCACCTCCACTGGTCCACGACTACAACTACTATATTTTGCTGCAGGCCATGGGTGGGTCCCTTGAATCAGATGCTGACAGGTTCGTGAGGTGATCATCGATGCAGTTGTTGCCCAGAGCCAGTCTGAGCGTGATGCCATGTGGGCGATACGAGATGATGTGGGCCAGGTCGCACAGAACTGGCCTATTTTCACATTTGATGTCAGCGTTTCCCTGGACGAAATGGAATCTTATGTTGAGGAACTGAAGAATAATCTTGCGGTAAAATGGAATGATCACAGCTGCATGATTTTCGGTCATCTTGGGGATGGCAATTTACATATCATTGTCGGGATGGGTGACGATTCCAAAGAAGCGAAAAAGGCCGTAGAAGAAATGGTATACCAGGGGCTCACGACGCGGGGAGGGTCGGTATCAGCAGAGCATGGCATCGGATTACAGAAAAGGGACTATCTATCCTGGTCACGGAGTGCAGAAGAAATAGAGTTGATGCAGAGTATCAAGAAAGCACTGGACCCCAGCGGCATCATGAATCCGGGGAAAATCTTTGGTTATCTGGCGGTGTAGCGATCTCCACCACCGCTTGATAGCCCCCTGAATTGACAACAGCAAAGATTGAAGGATAGGGAGACTCTTAGTGCGATTACCAGTAGTTCTAATTCTGCTGGCAATATCGAGCGCTACGTATGATCGCCAATTTGCTTTTATTGGATGAAAACCCTTTGGATACAATAGAAGCCTGGAATTCAATCGACACAGTGATACTAAATGGAGCACCTATTGAGCGAGAACGACTAGTAGCCGAAAAATGGGATAAGCTGAACTAAACCAGTAGTGGATTTGGGTCTATCCAATCTGCCGCTAGCCAAACGAAATCGGATCAGCCGCAATTCACAACATACCTACCCAATTATCTTGGCGTCAATTTTATTGGGAGTCGAGGGAGGATTATTCGACCAACTGGAAAAAGGTAGGTCCACGTTCTAAGAACGTGGATGCTTTAGTCAGCCTCTGGCTGCGTTTCCTTTTCAATCAGGTAATCCATCACATCCAGCATTCGGGCAAGCCCCACTTCCCGTGTTGACTTCACCAGGTATTTACCGTTAACCACAACATTGGGTACTGTTGCGATTTTAAACCTTCGTGACAGACTGTCTGCCCGGGCTATTTTTTGATTAACAATTGTTGAGCTATAGGCGGTAGCGATGGACTCCTGTGATACATCCCCTGAGGCCAACAAACTGGCAAGCTTATCTGCGGAACCGAGAATCTTTCTGCCGTCATGTACTTCACGGAACAGTCGCGCATGGTTTTCTTCGAGCATGCCGAGCTCCTCCATCGCGTAATAAGCGCGGCCATAGTTGCGCCAGAGTTCGTTCGCGAGTACCGGGGTTCTGATAAAAGTGATGGTATCCTCATGCGCCTCGACCCAATCTGCGAGGTCATCGTCAAAGTTATAACAGTGGATGCATCCGTAAGAGAAAAATTCCATGATCTCGATCTTGTCGCCGCGAATTCTGCGCGGATTCTCCAGCAAGGTATAGTGCTCCCCTTCCACGAATTCACCGCCCGGGACGTCAGATACAAGGAGTGTCGACAGGTAAACCATGACTCCGAGAATGATGACAAGGGCAACGCCGACGGCCATTTTTTGTTGTTTGAGAAAGCGGGATTCTCTACGTGCCATGGGAATATTCTCGAAGTTTCAAAGCAGCTGATTATAACCACTATTTTGTGTAGACTTCCGTGAAACTTGTCAAAAGAACCTCAGGAGAGAAAATGACTCGCATGCCCGCTCTAAGCCTCGCGGCCGTCCCCGGTCGCAGAAAAGCCACCATCGAACTGGCCACTGAAATTGAGAAACGTGGATTCAGTGGTATTTATGGACCCAGCCTTGGAGATTCATTGTCGCTTTGTGAAGCGCTTGCCTTCGCGACCAATGAGATTCATTTTGGTACCAGCATTATGCCGATCTACTTCAGGCAGGTGTCAGACTATGCACAGACCGCTTCTTTTATTCATGAAATTTCTGACGGTCGCTTTAAATTCGGCATTGGTGTCAGTCATGCACCCGCGTTAAAACAGAGAGGTTTGGCTGCCGGTAAGCCATTAACAGACACTCGCAACTTTATTGAAGAATTAAGAGCTGTTCCCCGTGCCGGTGAGCTGCCACCCATTGTTCTGGCAACCCTGCGCAAGAAAATGATTGCTCTATCGGAGGAGATTGGACAGGGTATGGTGTTTGCAAACGGTGCACGGTCACATATGCAAGATTCGTTGAGCGTTATTTCTGATGCCGCCAGGCAAGATGATGACTTCTTTATCGGCGACATGATCCCAACCTGTATCAACGACGATGTCGAAGCGGCAAAAGCGGTTAATCGAAAAACACTCACTTCTTATGCAATGCTGCCCAACTATCGTAACTACTGGAAGGAAGCGGGTTACCGCGAAGAAATGGAAGGCATCGAACAAGCGATTGAGACGAAGGAGTTTGAGAAGGTGCCGCATTTTCTGACGGATAAATGGCTAGCTGATACAACCTTGTTTGGTTCAGCGACGGAAGTCAGGGATGGTGTCGAGGCCTGGTTTGATGCGGGCATCAAAACGCCGATCCTGGTGCCTTCTTCTGCCAATGGCGGCCAGATGGTTGCCTTCGAGGAAATGCTGGCTATTTTCTAGCGGCGTGTCCGTTGGTACGCCAATGCGTAACAGGAATTACTGGTTGGTGGGTACTTGACTTGATTTGATCTGGCATTCAGTGCAGCCTTATTGAAATTAGTGGCTTTTTTGCGGAGGCAAGGTTGTTTGCATCAATCGTTCGACCCATGAGTCCATTGCATGGTTGATGTATTTGTCAGCTATGCGTCCCAGGACAGAGAGAGAGAGAGTCAGACCCATTGTTGAGGCGCTGGAGGCGGTGGGTTGGAGTGTCTGGTGGGACAGGCAGATAGATGCCGGGAGTACCTTTGATCGTGAGATTGAAAAGGCGATCGACGATGCAAAATGCGTTTTGGTTGTTTGGACTGCCAACTCTGTCGATTCGGAATGGGTACGAACGGAAGCCAATGAGGGGTTCGAGAAAAACCTGCTGATCCCAGTCGCGCTTGAAACGGTCCGACCACCGCTCGCTTTTCGCCGCATTCAAAGCATCGATCTGACATCGCTCGATAACACTGATAAATTAACAGAGGCTGTCGCGAAATTTGTCGCTTTGCCGACGGGATCGAATTCTAACCTCACGTCATTCGTTGGGCGTGGTAAAGAGTTGGCTATTATTGAAAGCCGGGTCATGCAAATCGACAGGGCGGAAGGCGGCTTCGTATTACTGTCGGGAGAAGCCGGTATCGGTAAAACGCGGCTCACAAAAGAAGCAGAAAATATTGCCGGTCGGCGTGGTTACATGGTACTGACTGGGCACTGCCTGGACATGGATGCGGCGCCACCTTATCAACCCCTGATCGAACAGATCGAGCAGGCTTCGCGACTCGTCACCGAGGAGGTTATGCGCGAGACACTGGTTGACAATGCACCGGAGATGTCCAAACTGATGCCAGAACTCCGGCAACGTTTTCATGATATTCCTGACCCGGTAACACTCCCGCCGGAACAGGAACGCAGGTACCTGTTGCATGGGCTGGGCGATTTCATCGATCACGCGGCAGAGGGTCAGCCTATGATCCTGATATTTGAAGACCTGCATTGGGCAGACGAATCCACTTGTATACTACTGCGTTACCTCGCTGATCGCCTGAAGCAAAGTCGTGTGCTTATGTTAGGGACCTATCGGGAATCCGAGCTGACAACAACAAAATCTTTTTCACGAACGGTTCAGGATCTCAATCGTGAGAGACTGGTTGAGGACCTGCAGCTGTCGCGGTTCGATCGTGAAATGGTTGAACAGATGTTGAGCCGCATGGCGAAACAACCTCCACCTGCCGAACTGACGGACCTGGTATTTTCCGAGACTGAAGGGAATCCGTTTTTTGTGGAGGAGGTTTACAGGCATTTACAGCAAGCTGGTAAAATGTTTACAGATTCCGGTGAGTTTGCCTCGGGCATCGAGATCGCCGACACCGAGGTGCCGAGGGGTATTCGACTCATCATCGGAGAGCGACTGGAGCAAGTTACTGAAGATTGTCGTACCGCGTTGAGCATTGGTGCGGTGATAGGGCGTCAGTTCAACTTTGAAGTGCTGTTGGCGGGCCACGCCAAAGATGGATGATGACGATCTGCTCGACGCCATGGACGAAGCCATGGCAGCGAGTCTGGTTACTGATTTGTCGAAAGACAGGCAGGCCAGCTACGGATTTGATCATGAACAGATTCGACAGACGTTACTGTCGTCCTTGTCCTTTCCGCGACGACAGAGAATCCACTCGCGAGTTGCGCATGCGCTCGAATCCCACGCGGGTGAGAACATCAGCAAATATGCTGGTGAAATATCTCATCATCTGTACCAGGCAGGGGCCGCGGCGGATGAAGAAAAGACGATCAGGTATCTGCTACTGGCGGCAGAGCGCGCGATATCTGCTATTGCTTTCGAGGATGCACTACGCCAGTTTGATTTGGTTATCGGCATCGTGGCTGAAAACCAGAAGGAGGAGATAGCGCGGATCCACAGTCGACGAGCTGCAGCACTGAAAGGCATGGAAAGGTTCGATGAAGCGCTGGACACGCTGAAATCCGCCATCAATTTGCTCGAACTCAGTAATCTTCAGGACGATCTCATCCTGCAACGCTGTAGAATTCTGCTCGATATCTGGCGCGGCAGTGAGGCGATCGATGACCCTGAGAACCTGTTGGCACGTCGCCGATCAGGTGACGACAGGGACAAGGAGCTCGAGACCCAGCTCTGGATGGCCAGAGCACTGTATGTCTTGTCACTTGATAAAGCTGGTGGCTACGCCGAAAAGGCAATCGAAGCCTATGAAGATACAATATCACTGGCGCGAGAACTTGATAATAAGTTAGAACTGGGCAGGGCGCTGGTAGCAACCGCGCAACTCATCGATTATCAACCATCGTTTCTTCTGAAGGCCAGGGCCAATCTTGACGAGGCCTTGCAGATTGCCGAGGAGACGCAGAATGAGGATCTGGAATATGGGGCGAACCTGGCGCATTGAGTGAACGCGTTGAAAACTGTCTTCTGCCACCGAGTTGGCAAGGTCTTGAAAGTATCCGTATAGAAAACCCAGGTGCAAACGGTATCGGTAACGCCCGATCCCTGGCGAAGATTGGTTCCACTATTGCCATGAACGGCAGCCTTGATGGGCATACATTTCTGTCAAAGAATACAATCGAATTACTGCTCACGGAACAGTCTTATCGACATGATCTCGTCATCGATATGCCGGTACGCTACGGTCTCGGCATGGGCCTGAATAGCAAAGAATTTGTATGCCCGGGCGAGGGATCGCTTCACTGGGGTGGCGCAGGAAGTTCTCTTGTCATTATGGATACCGAATCGAGAACCTGCCTCGCCTATGCGATGAACCGTATGTTGCCTGATCTAAAAGAGGACATCCGAAATACCCCGCTCAGATTGACATTCAACGATATCATCCGAGGTCTTTGAACTCAGGCTGCGGAGGGAAATGCTGGTTTGCTAGGTTTGCAACATATTCCTTGCGCCTTTGACAAACTTCTCTTCGTCTTTACCTTCGAGCAGGTCGGGTGGGGGTGCAGGAATCTGGATCCCTTTCCGGCAGCCGGGGCGCTGCTTCATTTGATCCAGCCAGCGATCGAGGTTCGGTAATCCATCGCGAGATACCCCTGACCACCTGTAGGTCCTTACCCAGCACCAGTTGGCGATATCAGCGATGGAGTAGTCGTCCGCGAGCCATTGCTTGTCTTGCAGACCACGGTCCAGCACCTCGAACAATCGCCTGGTTTCGTTCTGGTATCGATCGATAGCGGGTTGAATTTTTTCCGGGAAGTATCGAAAAAACACATTTGCCTGGCCCATCATGGGTCCGATTCCGCCCATCTGAAACATCAACCATTGCATCACATTGCTGCGACCTTTCTGATCCGTTGGTAATAATTTACCGGCTTGTTCTGCCAGGTAGACCATGATCGCCCCGGATTCAAAAATTATCAGGTCATCATTGCCCCGGTCTTTAATCACCGGGATTCGGCCGTTAGGGTTCATTGCAAGAAATTCAGGTGTTTTTTGATCGCCTGCACCCAGGTTAATTGGGAAGACCTCGTAGGGAATTTCAAGCTCCTCCAGCGTGACAGAGGCCTTGTGGCCATTGGGTGTACCCGAGGTATAAAGTTCAATCATTTGGCTCTCCCTCTTCAATTGAATTTCCGCGTGTCGGGTAAGCAGAGTAACAATGAGGGGAACTTTTGCCAAGAACCGTTAGAATTGTCAGACAATTTTTTTGGAGACGACAAATGATCAAGATGCTACTAGCAGTTGCCCTGTTGACTTATCCGTTATTTTTTCAGGCTGCTACCGCCGATGTGATAGACGATGCCATTGCCAACCCGAACCGCCCCGAGGCGGATGTTGCCAATGATCCTGGCCGAAAACCGGTAGAAGTTTTGAAATTTTTCCAGATTGAGCCAGGAATGTCCGTGTTTGATATTTTTGCCGGTGGCGGCTATTACAGTGAGCTGCTGAGCTATGTTGTCGGCCCAGGAGGATCTGTGGTTCTGTACAATAATAACCCCTGGAACCAGTTTGTTATGAAATCTGTTGATAAGCGTCTGTTGAATAATCGACTACCCAATGTCACCAGGAATACGGCGACTCCAGAATCCCTGGTTGATATGGATGGTCAATACGATGCCGCAATATTCATTCTTGGAATGCACGATGTCTATTATTCCAATCCCGAAGATGGCTGGGTAGCTATCGACAAGGCGAAGTTCCTGGCGGGGATCTATGGTTTGATAAAAGCAGGCGGCATCCTGGGTGTCATTGACCACAAGGGTTCACCCGTTGACCACGTCAACGTCGCAAAGAACTTACACCGTATTGATGAGGGGATAGTAATCAGGGATCTTGAAGCCGTCGGTTTCACGCTCGAAGCAACCTCTGACATCCTGACTAATGAAAATGACGACTATTCAGAGTCAGTTTTCCTGAAACAGCACCAAAGGAAAACTGATCGCAGTGTACTAAGATTCAGGAAATGATCACAGGAAGTTCGACAACCCTATTTTTTTACCGATTGAATGACGGTACGAGTCCAGATAAAGACATACCGTACTCGTAGCGGATTCCAGTAGCGAGATTGTCATCTCAAGACTAATTTGCGTGCTTTGAAAGAAATGTTCGAGTCAGTGATACAAACTCATCGAACTGATCGTGATGCAGCCAGTGCCCGGCATTGTCGATACCCACCAGTTCGCCGTGCCGGAAGTGTTTTAGCGTATCATTTTGGCCTATTCGTGAATCATAGCCCTGCCTGGCATTAATCAGTAACGTCGGGCAGGTAATTTTTTCCCAGAGCCTGGTCATGTCCTCAAACGTATGGCCATAGGGCCCCCGGGAATGAGTATAGTTATCGAACTTCCAGGTGTAGGTACCATCCTCGTTGCGATTGCTGCCATGCACGGTCAAGTGTCGGGCCTGCTCCTGGTCCAGGTGCGGGTTTGATTTTTGCATCCTTTGGAAAGCGTCCGACTGTGAAGTGTAGCGCTTGGGTGTTCGCCCGGCGAGAGCCCGCGTGCTGTCTATCCATTCCCTGAGTATTTGTTGTGGATGCCGGTCTTCGCGGTACCACATGGGCGTACCACCTACGCCCTCAACAGAAATCAGGCTGGCGACTTTCTCGGGATAGACACCAGCCAGTAAGCTGGCAATCGTGCCGCCCATACTATGGGCAATAATATTGACCGGTTCCAGATTTTCCTGGTGGATCAGCTGCGCCAGATCATACACATAGTCCAGATTGGTATAGGCGCTACCCTTGACCCATTCTGAATCACCATGGCCACGCAAGTCAGGTACGACCAGATGGTAATCGGGACACAGGTCATGGCTGACCCAGTCCCAACTGTGGCAATGATCCTGAACACCGTGTATCAGCAACACATGTGGCGCTGACTCGTTGCCCCAATCCAGGTAGTGCAGGCGCAATCGCTGGGAGAAATAGCTGTGGGAGGTTGGTCTTGCCTTGTCAAAGTCGTTCATACTGCAATCACTGTAGAGCCGAATAAAAGCCTAAAAAGAGACCGACCGCTGGATGACCTGATCATAAAAGTCGCTGTCCAGGCGGGAATAGCATTTTGTTCCCGGCTTCATGACCAATAAGTCATCCTGAACTTTGTCCAGATGATAGGCGTTGTCACGCAGGTCGTTCTTCTGCAACTTGTGGGTCGTGGTGGTAGGTAGTTCTTTTAAGATACGGATGAATACCGGTCGGGCGTAGGAAGGTAAGGCATCGATCACGTGGTCGGTGAGCGCCTGCAGGTCAATGCTCCTCAGCGTCTTGCCGTCTTTTAAAACAATGGCTGCCATACCGGCCCGGCCATCTGTACCGGGTATCTCAACTCCGTAAACGTTGGTGAAGATGATGTCGTCAAAACTGTTCATCAGTTCGCCAACCTCGTTTGTGGAAACATTTTCACTTTTCCAGCGGAAGGTATCGCCGACCCGATCGACAAACTGGTAGTGCTTTTGACCGAAGGAAAAACCGACATCAACGATCTTCATCATATCGCCGGTGTTAAAATACATGTCACCTTTTTCGAAAGCATCCCTGACTATTTTCTTGTTCGATGCCTCTTCACTGGTATACCCCTCAAACTGGGAGGTCTCCGTGATTTCGTACAATAACAAGCCGGGTTCACCGTCAGGTACTTCCTTGCATGCACCGTCTGCACTTCTTACCAATTCATCACTTGCAATATCATAGCGGCAAAGTTTTGCCGGAGTGACCCCCATGCCCACGGTACATTCCTTGTTGAGTATATTTGCGAAGGCGCCGTTACCTTCACTCGCACCATAAAATTCACCGATACGTTCAATATCAAAACGTTTCTTGAACTCCTGCCAGATGTCCGGGCGCAGGCCATTGCCAATGATGGCGCGAATAGGATTCATCGCGTCATTCTTTGCAGGTGGGCGACTCATCAGGTAACGAACGAACTCCCCTATATAGACGAAGCAGGTGCAGTTATATTTTCTGATATCGTCCCAGAAAGCACTTACAGAAAGCCTGCGCCGTATCACGGTGGATGCCCCAACCTGGAATGCTGCTGCCAGCCCCACCATAAGACCGGTTGCATGGTAGAGTGGCAGGCAGTTATACAGTCGGTCTGACGAATTGATTCGGAGTAGCATTTTTGAGGCCATGAGGCTCGATACGATGACACGTTTGTTGGACAGGATTGCTGCCTTGGGTAAACCTGTAGTGCCAGAGGTAAAGATATACAAACAAACATCACCCATGGTGACGCTATCGGTGACGGCAAGATTGTCAGCGCTGATTGATTCGTCTTTGACGTCGAGTTCAATAGCCCAGTTGGGTGGAGGATTCTCACCTTGATCCCTGACGAAAAAGTAGTCTTCCCCGTCTTTTAGATTGAGCTCGCTGGTCACTTCACTGAGCGGCGCTATCAGCTCCTCGCCGACAATACATTTCTTCGATTTGACCAGGTTAATGCAATGTATCAGTTGTTGCCTGCCCAGGTTCGTGTTGATCATTCCTGCGATGGCACCCAGCTTTTGGATACCTAACATGCAGGCAATAAATTCAATCCGGTTTTGCATAAACAGGCTGACACAATCACCCCTGACAATGCCTCCCTGCTGCAGTCTGGTTGCCACCCGGTTGGCCCTTTCATTGAGTTCCTGCCAGTTAACGACCTGGTCTTCACAGAGCAGGGCAATGGCCTGAGGGTTCTTTCTAGCCTGTTCCTCGACAACCAGTGGCAGGGATCCAATAGTCTCCGAAGTCGGGGGTTTGGTAGTCGCGGCACTAAAAAGCACCTTAACATCGCTTAGAAAACTGGTGATACCCATGGTCTAATCCACTTGCTGAAGATCTATTTTACGGAATAATAGCGCTTGATCGCCCTGATGCACAGGGGAGGCGAGTGGAGAACGTTTTTGCAATAGCTGACTGGCTGTGTCTGGCAGTTGTGTTGACTTGTCGGACAAATAGAGGGAAACGGGTTTAGCGGAATTAAAAGCCAGGTCCATTTCTACTTCGCGATCATAGATGTTCACTATCCTGATGAAATACTTGTCTGCGAAGACGCCGGTCTTCACTCGGACGGCCTCGAACGCCGCACCATCAATGCTGAAACTGGTCAATTCTGAATCGCCGGGCAAAATCAGCGTCATTGCGTCAGCATTTCTTGGACTGCGGAGCAAAACCTTAACGGTCTGATGGCCACCATCCCTCACAATGTTCTGGATATCGACCTGGGGGCCCGGATAACCTGAACCTGCTGCCTGGGTCCAGTTTTCAAATTCTGTATCGGAGAATGGCAGCAGGGCTGCTTTCTTCGTCTTGAACGGCATTAAAGACATGATGTTCTCCGGCAGCGGGTTGGGGCTTTGCAACTGATAAAATGCATCACCAGTATCAAGGTCTTCAAAATAGCTGATGTTCAGGTGTTGTGGTCGCCACTCTGAATAGAGCGGGTTAAACACCACAAAGCTAATCGAGACAATGGTGATTGCCACGCTTGCCAGTAGCGGAGGTATCAGTTTTGCGCCATCCAACAGGGGATTCAGGGCCGTGTTAAACAAACCAAAAAAAAGGAAAGTAGAAGCAATCAGTGTGTCCCCCAGAGATTCTTCCAAGTGAAAAACTAATCCCAATGTTCCGGGAATTACAAATACCAGGGTCAATACCTGGAACAGTTTTCTCGCCTGACCATCCATTAATGTCGAGATTGCGATGATCAGACTGGCTGACAAGGTTGGCACAACCAGCATGTTGGCAGCATCAGGAAGATAAACGACCAAAGCGGTTGTAAGAGCCAGCCAGAAAAACCAGACGCCAAATAACATGTCGTCGCGGCGAAGATAGCGGCTGGTGATCAATGAACCCAGCAACCCGCCGGTGGCAGCTGACGCGAACAGTGCGACCCGATAGGGTGTGTCATGTGCTGGCCAGGAGACGACAGTACCCTGGATGAGTTTAATCAGCTGGAACCCCAGAAAACACGACAGGGCTGTTAGCAGGATAATGCCTAACGAGCTCAATGCAGCAAACGCCGCGCCCCAAAAATTCATCTGCAGTTTGATAAATCCGTAACACAACAGAGAAAAGCTAAACAGCACCATGAATCCGTTAAGCCGTTCGTCCCAGGAAATCCACAGACCATAGAAATTCGCGAACACATGGTGTAAACCTGGCTGGCGAATACCTTCGGTAGCAAGTTTCCTGGCCAGGGGAAGCATGTTTTCGCCATGATGCTGAATGGCTCGCAGATCAATGTTTGCGACATTGTCGTTGGGTGTATGGTAGTGATTTCTTTCTCCGGCGAACGCAAAATCAATACCGTAAATTCCGGCGCGTTGAACCACTGAGAAATCAGTGTCATTAGGCATGCGCTCAAAAATTTCATTAGCGAAGGAGAATCCAACCGGGCTGCTGCTGGTCTCGCCGTAGAAATTCATCATTTTTTCGTTCTGTTGGGTTGTGCGTAATACCATGCTGACACCAGTGGTACCGCAGCCTTCGAAATCCAGCACCACGTCAATTTTTTCAGCAAGAGGGTGCTGGTTGTAGAAACCCTCGGCACCGATTAACCCCATTTCTTCGGCATCGGTGAAGAGCAACAGAATGGGATGGTTAAATGGCGCCTCAGTGTTCAGAATTCGGGCGGTTTCCAGCATGGCAACAACACCGGCGCCGTCATCGCCTGCGCCGGGAGCCATGGGTACTGAATCGTAATGGGACATTAAGGTGACATAGGGCGTATCAGGTTTACCTGGGATGACCGCAATAATATTCTCGACATATGCGCAGACGTTATATCTGTTGGCACAAGCCCAGGTATGTTGTTCAGAGGCTTCGATACCGTAGCTGGCCAGTTCATCGATAATGCGTTGTTTTACTAATTTGTTCAGCCTTGAACCCACAGGGTGCGGCTTACCTTCACGGAGCAGTTTTTTTAAGATATCGTGGGCACGAACAGCTGAGAATTCATTGGCAGGTGCTGTATCTGGTTTTACTGCCGGGGGTTGAAGTGACAAGTGTTGAACGGTGAACAAAAACACTGTCAAAAAGATCGCCACAACGGCCGCAATGTATGTAGTGATGTTGGATGGCATATGACCTTAGACTACATGATTTTACAGGAGTGAACGAGTATGACAGAACTTGCGATAGTAAAAATTGAAGATGGTGTCGGGGAGTTGATACTTAACCGACCGAAACAGAGAAACTCGTTAACCGGTCCTCTGGTTCGTGAACTGCAAACCGGGCTGGAGTTGCTGGAACAAACCGATGACTGCAAGTCGATCGTGATTCACGGCGCCGAGGGTTATTTTTGCGCCGGTCTCGACTTGAAAGCGTTCGCCGAAGACCCTGCTCCTGAGTGGAGGGGTCAGTTCCAGCGAGACTGGCTCAGCTTCCATCGAACAATTTTTTGTTCTAACAAACCAATTGTAGGTGCACTGGAAGGTTTTGCCATTGCCGGTGGATCCGCACTGGCGCTGGCTTGTGATTTTCTGGTGGTTGGAAACAAGTCTTTTCTCCACGTATCAGAGGTTGAGCGGAACATGATGGCACCCATCAATATTGCCTGGCTGACAATACGTCACTCCTACCACAGCTCCCTGAAAATGGCCTTGATGGGAGAGCGGCACTATGGAGAAGCGCTGGTTCGCCTGGGAATTGCCGACCGCAGTGTTGAGGATTCGGAGGTACTGACAGTCGCAAAGGATATTGCAGGCAGGTTTGTTGGGTTTGATTCCGCTAATCTGCAGCAGTTGAAGCGAGCAATTCGAACGGCCGGTCAACACCAAGACTTTGATCAACTGTTAGACAGGATAAAGGCGGTTTAAAATTTTCAACACGTGACACAGTTCACATATTTATTAAGGTTTGATACTAGAAATTCTGCGTGTGCGTTTTTTCCCTCACTTGTGTGAATAAATCCCTATTTCTCTAGCGGATTTCGTCAATTTTTGAGGGTCAGATGTCGAGAAATCGACTGTAACTGGCTTGTTTCCACTGTGTTTATAGGGGATTTTAAAGATTCAAGACCTGACTTATGCACATTTTGGGGAATTCGATCTAAATCCCGGGGTACAGATTGATTTGATTGCAAAAGCGCGTGCTTTTATATCTATGTTATTGAATATAAAGAAATAATACTTTAGCTGTACAAAAAGTATACATCTGCAAATAGTCCAATAAAACACTTGTTTTCGGCATTTCTGGTGAGTTATCACCAGACTTATCCACAGAATCTGTGGGTAAGTAGCTAAAGAGCGGCTAAATCAGGATTTTTACTCCCCAACACGTACGTGTTCGGGCTGCGGAGATCGATAGTGCCAGATTTCTGAGCCCCAGAAACCGGCTGAAAAGATCAAAACTGATGCAATCATGCCGGGAATAAGGGCATTCAGAGGACCCCACAGGCCGATAATAACCCCTAGAACCATTGATCCGATGGGTGCGGCGCTCATCAGGCTTACATTATACGCCGCCATGATTCGGGCCCTGAACTCTGCAGAGCCGATTTCCTGCAGCATCAGCCGTGAAGTCGTCGTGGTGATACCCATGTTAAACCCCCACAGGGCGGCAGCCAACCACAGGAGGGACTCAGAAGGCTTAACCCAGATCAGGATGAGAATCAGGACCCGGGACAGTTGCATCCCAAGGTAGAGTCTCCCTGGGTGTTTGAGAGGCATGAAATTCAGCAAACCGAAATTGGCGACCAGGGAACCAAACGTAAATGTGATTAGCATATTGGCCAAGAGCGTGGCATTTCCATCATAGACGCGATTGATGATGAACGGGAATGCGACGATCCAGCCTCCTGCATTGAAAAGACTCGAAATAAAGTTAAGTCCGATCAGGTCCCGGCAGAGTCTAAATTCCCAGACATGCTTTAGTCCCTCTGCGATGGTAGCCAGCGTGGACTGGTGACTGTTTTTCGGCGTTGGTTTTGCCGGCAAAAGCCTGCCCGTCAGGAGGCCACCCGCGACGAACACCAGGGCCTGGATAATCAGGATGAGATTGAGGCCGAGACTTTCTATTTCTCCGCCAAGTCGAGTCCCGGCAATAGCGGCAATGGATCCTATGCCGGTAGAAAGGCTGATTGCGAACTGTAGCTTTCTACCTGCGACGGCGTTGAGGATCGTATTGCGGACGGGACTGGAGGCTGAATTTAACAGGCTGGCGAACAGGGCTGTCAGGATGAGTATCCAGTAACCCAACAAGCCGTTGCAGGAAGCCAGGGCCAACACCAGTGGTGGGACTGCGCTCAGGTAGTGGGTCCGAATCAGCAGGACCCGCCCGTCCATCCGATCACCGATGACACCGCCCCAGAGCAGGAACAGAAGTCCCGGTATACCAATCAACAGTTGTGCAAGCCCAACCCTCTCAGGCGTTTCCTGCAGCATACCAATAAGAATCCACGTCACCAGGAGCTGCTGTAAGCTGTAAGCGCCCATCCAAAGGGCAAAGCCGCCTGTATACCAGGAAAGCTGGGACTTCTTATTTGTCACCGATACATCTCACCAAACTATGCTACATTGCGGCGCATGCCAGAATACATAGTTCGAGCGCGAAAAGCGCCCACCGATGCGGGATTGTTCGTCAAAGCAATCGGCAGCGCGGCTCGGGTCGAATATCTGGCACAAATTATGACCAATTGCCTGTTTGTATCCAAAGGCCATCGCCGGGACACAACATTAACCTTAGTCCTCGAAGACTCGACCGACTTCTCCAGGGCGTTGAGTCTAAATGGTGATTCTCTCGGTTCCCTTCATGACCATACGGAAGCCGGTATGCTCAAGGTGATTGTTGAATCGTTGGCTGGCACCGCAAACTTAAGTAAAGAAGCCAGTGTCTCTCTCGATAATGGTATCGAAGTTCAGGCCATCAGTTTCGAGCATCTGGTGAAATTAAGGCTCGAAGCTCACCCGGTCTACCTGCTGGATAAAAAAGGCGAGGACATACGGTCGGTTCCCCTGGCAGATGATGCTATCTTTCTGCTCACGGATCATATTCCCATGCCGAGAAAGACCTTTAAGTCCCTGCGCCGCCAGGGAGTAAACAATTTGTCCCTCGGGCCCATCATGTTGCATACATCGCAATGTGTTGTGCTTATTCAGAATGAATATGATCGACAATTCTGATGGTCAGTCCCTATAATCACACGCTTTTATAAATGCGCTTCATAGCAGGTAGGTGAAATGGCTGACAAGATTGAATCCATCGCGATTCTGGGGGGAACCGGTGATTTGGGCGGCGGTCTCGCAAGGCAGTGGTCCCGGGCAGGTTTCAAAATTCTGATCGGCTCCAGGACTCTTGAAAAAGGCCAGGCTGCGGCTGCTGCGCTGCTGGCTGAATTCCCGGACCTGAATGTCACTGGACACGAAAATCTGGATGCAGCGACCCAGGCTGACCTGGTCGTCCTGACTGTTCCTTTTGCGCATCAATTGAGCACCCTTGAAACCGTCAAGCAGGGTTTGTCAGGTAAGATCCTGATTGATGTCACCGTCCCGCTGGTGCCGCCGAAGGTTGGCACCGTTCAGTTACCTGAAAAGGGCTCCGCTGCGGTAATGGCGCAGGAGCTGCTGGGTGCTGATGTGCAGGTTGTATCCGCGTTCCAGAATGTCGGTGCTGTGCATTTGCAGGAAGATCACAAGATTGAATGTGATGTGCTGGTCACCGGTAACAAACGCGCAGCCAGAGAGATCGTGATTGAATTGGTTGAAGCGGTAGGCTTGCGAGGCTGGCATGCCGGACCCCTGGCGAATGCTGCAGCCGCAGAAGCGATGACATCAGTACTGATTTCGATTAATCGCCATCATGGTATCGATGGCGCCGGTATCGTCATTTCCGGTGAGGCCAAGGGTTAACGATCATGGATCTTCAGCTGATTGGTGTCAAAGGAATACCCATGGTAGAGCCGGGTGATGATGTGGCTCAGCATATCATCACTGCAATCGAACTCATGGGAGAGACCATTGCGCAAGATGACGTGATCGTCATTGCACAAAAAATCATATCCAAGGCTGAAAATCGCTACCTGGATCTTCGAACTGTCGAGCCCACCGAGGAAGCCATCAAACTCGGCCTGGAAGTTGATAAAGACCCGCGCAAGGTACAGGCAATTCTCGATGAATCCAATGAGGTCGTCAGAAAGCGCCTGGGTGTGTTGATCGTCGAGCAGAAACTGGGATTTGTCCAGGCCAATGCCGGTATAGATCAATCTAATATCAGTCATGACGGCGATGATGATGACCATACTTGTCTGTTGTTACCAGTGGATTCTGATCTTAGTGCCAACAATATTCGTGAGGCGATACTTCAGCGGCTTGGTGTGTCTGTTGGGGTTATCATCAACGACAGTCTTGGCCGCGCCTGGCGCAACGGCACCCTTGGCCTTTCCATAGGGGTGGCAGGATTCACAGCCCTCGAAGACTATATTGGTCAGAATGATATTTATGGCCGGGAACTCATGGTGACGCAGGTTGCAGCCGCTGATGAGCTTGCTGCGGGTGCTTCACTGGTGATGGGTCAGACAACCGAGAAAACTCCGGTGGTTCTCGTTCGGGGATATCAGCCCAGGCAACCGGTTGATCCTGTTAATCGTGGCGTCCAGCCTCTCATTCGCCCGAAGGATATGGACCTGTTTCGCTGATGCCTGGCTCTCTTGAAGATGAACACAAGCTTGAAGCTCAGTTTGAAGCTCAGTTTGAAGGTAAAAGTTGCCTGGCAATTTCCGGCGGTGTCGGCGGTGCAAAGCTTGCCCTGGGATTGACGAAAGTTTTATCTCCCCAACAACTCAGCATTGTCGCTAATACCGGTGATGACTTTCAGCACCTGGGGTTTACTATTTGCCCGGACCTGGACACGGTGATGTACACCCTGGCAGATCTGAGTAACAAGAAATTGGGTTGGGGTCTGGCCAATGAAAGTTGGAATTTTCTGGCGGCGCTGGAAAAGCTGGAAGGTGAAACCTGGTTTCGCCTTGGTGATCGGGATCTTGCTACCCACACGGCTCGCAGCGGATTGTTACGTCAAGGTAAGACATTGTCCGAGGCCACAATGATAATGTCTAAAGCACTCGGTATTGCACACCCGATTATTCCCATGTCCGATGACACTATTTCTACCCGGGTACATATTGCCAACAGTAAGACCCTGGCGTTTCAACACTATTTCGTCCGGGACAAATGTGTACCGGTGGTCACAGGGTTTGAATTTGTGGGCATTGACTCCGCCTTACCAAGTCCCGGGTTCTCAAAAGCACTGGCAAGTGAAACACTGGCATGCGTTCTGATCTGCCCTTCAAACCCGTTTGTGAGTGTTGATCCGGTATTGAAAATTCCAGGAGTGATGGAGGCGTTAAAAAAATCAGGCGCACCGGTAGTTGCGGTCTCACCGATTGTCGGCGGCAAGGCGATTAAAGGTCCGGCGGCGAAGATGATGCGCGAACTGGGCATGCCGCAAACTGCCCTGGCAGTCGCTGCACATTATCAAGGCAGAATTGATGGTTTCATCATCGATAAGGCTGACAAAGCGATGCAATCCGATATTGAAGCACTGGGAATTCCAACCCTGGTAACCGATACGGTCATGGTATCTCTACAGGACAGGGTAGACCTGGCTGCCGCTTGCCTGCAGTTTGTCTCGCAGATAACCGCTTAGTCATGGTAACGTTACGCTCCGCTCATTATCATGTTTGTTAAGAGTGTTGCATGAGTATTTCGCTAGTCATCCCGGTAAAACAGCTTGAAAATGCCAAACAACGGCTGGGCGGTCTGTTGTCCCTGGATCAGCGACAGAATTTGTTCCAGGCGATGGTGGAAGACGTGCTGGAAGCCGCAACCACCTGTGACCTGGTGGATGAAGTGATCGTGGTCACCAGCGATGAAACCGTATCGAATTTGGCCGGGAAATATTCAGCCAGGGTCATTCCTGAACCGGAAAACCCCGGGCTGATTGCCGCAGTTACCTATGCGGCAGCACAGCTGCGCAAGGAAGGTGTCGAGGTGATGGCGTTTCTGCCAGGGGATGTGCCATTGGTGACGGTAGAGGAACTGGAAGTCGTTCTCGATGGTTTTGGCCAGACCGGTGAGGATGCGGAATTCATGATTGTACCGGCTAGTGATCTTGGCGGATCAAATTGCGTTGTCTGCTCGCCCCCTGACTGCATGGAATTTGGTTTTGGCGAAGATAGCTTTCGACGTCATCTACGGATTGCCAAGGACAGGAATATCCAGACTGTGGTGGCGAAGCTTCCGGGAATCGGTCTTGATGTCGATACGCCAGAAGATTTATTTGAACTGGTGGCAGAGTTGAAGAAGCAAAATTTACACACCAATACCAGTGTGTTTTTAGAGAATAGCGGTATGTTGGATGAATTGGCGATTGAGGTTGAGAAAAGGTTAATGGTATGAATGAGATCACTTCATTATTGGAACAGGCATTGTCATTTTCCTCGACGCAGCAGCTGTCTGATGACGAGGTAATGGCGCTTGCCAGATCGAATAATACCGCGGCACTGATGCAGGCTGCTTCGGTCATTCGTGACCGCGGGCACAATAATACGGTGTCATATTCACGAAAAGTATTTATTCCCCTGACACATCTTTGTCGCGACGTTTGCCACTACTGTACTTTTGCGCAGGTGCCGAGAAAACTCAAAGCACCCTACATGACGCCGGATGAGGTTCTGAAGATTGCCCGGGATGGGGCAGAAGCCGGTTGCAAGGAGGCGCTGTTTACCCTTGGGGACAAACCGGAACTGCGTTACAAAGCAGCCCGTGATGGCCTGAAAGCATTAAAGCAGGACTCGACCTTGTCCTACCTTCGGGATATGGCAGAACTGGTCTTCAACGAAACCGGCCTGTTTCCACACCTGAACCCCGGCCTCATGAATGCCAGTGAGTTCGAGGAATTGCGAAAGGTTTCGGTGTCGATGGGGATCATGCTGGAATCAGCATCGATGCGCCTTCTGGAAAAAGGCATGCCGCATCATGGTTCGCCTGATAAAGATCCGGCCGTTCGATTCGAAACCATGCGACTGGCTGGCGCTGCCAGGGTACCTTTTACTACGGGAATCCTGATCGGCATCGGCGAAACCCGGCAGGAGCGAATTGAGTCGCTGCTGGCCCTGAGAGATTTGAACCAGGCTGACCGGCATATTCAGGAAATCATCATCCAGAATTTCCGCGCCAAGCCCGAAACATTAATGGCCAACGCGCCAGAGCCTGATCTGAACGAGCTGTTGTGGACAATTGCGCTGGCGAGAATCATCTTCGGTGAGAAAATGAATATCCAGGCACCGCCGAATCTGAGCCCCGGGGTACTGGAACAGATTGTCGGTTCCGGTATCAATGACTGGGGTGGTGTTTCACCCGTCACACCGGATTTTGTTAACCCCGAGGCACCCTGGCCGCACCTGACCAACCTTGCGGACGAAACTGCCAATGCGGGCAAGCTGCTGATCGAGCGATTGACTATCTACCCTGATTACGCAGTGGATGTGGAGCAATGGCTCGATCCGAATGTCCAGCCCCAGGTTCGACGTGCCATTGATGGTCAAGGATTCGCGCGGGTTGAAGAATGGTCTGCCGGTGCGGTGATTGATCCGCCGGAAGGAGACCTGGCGAAAGTAACTGCTATCCCGAAGTCCCGGCCCAGCGCTGATATTGCAGAGATACTCAACAAAGTCAGGCAGGAAGAAGTTTTAGGCGAAGCTGAAATCGTCCGATTGTTCAAAGCTCGGGGTGACGACTACACGCACATCTGTCAGTTAGCCGATGAAATTCGAAAGAAGGTCAATGGTGACACGGTGACCTATTGTGTTAACCGCAATATTAACTACACCAACGTCTGTTACTTCAAGTGTCAGTTTTGTGCATTTTCAAAAGGCAAGATGAGCGAGAACCTCAGAGGTCGGCCCTACGATCTGTCCCACGAAGAAATCATGCGCCGCACCAGCGAGGCCTATGCACGGGGAGCCACCGAAGTCTGTATGCAAGGGGGTATTCACCCGGAATATACCGGGCAAACCTATATTGATATCGTCCACAGCATCAAACAGGTTGTGCCGGACATGCACGTACATGCGTTTTCGCCGCTGGAAGTCTGGCAAGGCGCACATACCCTGGGTCTCAGTCTTGGTGAATTTCTTGGCCAGTTAAAAGAGGCAGGCCTGGGTACATTGCCGGGAACAGCCGCGGAGATACTCGATGATGAAGTACGGGCGACCCTGTGTCCGGACAAGATTAATACGGCACAGTGGCTGGAGGTGATGGAAGCGGCGCACGGTCAGGGGTTTAACACCACCGCAACAATCATGTACGGTCATATCGAGCGATATGAACATATCGCCCGGCACCTGATTCGCGTGCGGAATCTACAGCAAAAAACCGGCGGTTTTACTGAATTCGTTATATTGCCCTTTATTCATATGGAAGCGCCGATCTATCTGAAGGGAAATGCACGCAAAGGACCGACGTTCAGGGAGGGAGTGCTGATTCACGCCATTGCGCGGCTGGTGCTTCATCCGGTGTTTAAAAACATCCAGGCTTCCTGGACCAAGTTGGGCCACGATGGTGTTAGAGCCTGCTTGCAGGCCGGGGTGAATGACCTGGGCGGAACATTGATGAATGAAACTATCACCCGGGCGGCAGGGGCGAGTCACGGTCAGGAAACTTCGCCGGAAGAGATGGAGGAAATCATTCGCAGCCTGGGCCGGGAACCCAGGCAGAGAACCACCGACTATAAAAATGTGCCAGAACTGCAGCGACAAAAGTCGTTTGGTGCCCGAACGCTGATCGAGCCGACCTACACTTCAGCGAAGAAGTATAACCGAACCCGCAGCGGTACCCAGAGAACCAAGAAAGAACTTTACCGGCCGGGGCTGGATGTTTCCGGTGAGGATACGCTGTCCAGTGCCGACATCCTCTGATAGTTACCAGTAGAAGGAAAAAACATGCCTGTACCACAACGAACCGCATTGACCCTGCCTGATCCCCGGGGAGTTCATCTCACCATTGACCAGGCGAAGTGGGCCGAAGGTGAAGGTTATGACGATTTATGGTTTGCAGACAGTAACGGTGTCGATGCCCTCACCACAGCAGCAGCCGTAGCGCTGAACACCAGTCGCTGTCGCATCGGTACCGCGATCATTCCTGTATTTTCCCGAACACCCGCAGTGCTGGCATCGACAGCCCATGTGTTACACCAGTTATCCGGCGGGCGGTTTATTCTTGGGCTCGGTTCATCCAGTCAGACGATGATGGAGAACTGGCATGGCCTGACATTTGAAAAACCTTTGAGTCGCGTCAAGGAAACCACCCTGTTGATCAAGCAAATGCTTAAAGGTGAGAAGACAGATTTCGACGGAACGACCGTCAAAAGCAAAGGCTATCGGCAACTGCCCCTGGAAGCGGATGCACAGCCGGTTTATATGGCGGCATTACGTGGCAAAATGCTGGAAACCGCCGCAGAATTCAGTGACGGCGTGATTTTAAACCTGTTCCCCAAGAACAGCCTGCCACGCATGATGGAACATATAAAAGTTGGCGCAGAAAGGGCTGGCAAGAAACTTGAGGATGTCGAAATTGTTTGTCGACACCAGGTAATTGTGACTGATGAAATCGATAACGCGCGCAATATGATTCGCGCGGGTTTCGCGCCCTATTATGCGACACCGGTATACAACGCGTTCCTGGCCTGGTCTGGTTATGAAGAGGTGGCCAAAACCATAGCTGAAGGCTGGGCAGCCAAGGACCGGGCAAAAACCACTGGCGCGCTGGACGATCAACTGGTGGATGATATTGCGATCCTTGGTACGAAAGAACAGTGCCATGATCGTATTCGCGAATATGGTGAAATGGGTATCACGACCCATATCATATCTTGTGTTTCGCCTGGAGAATCTGAGGCAACTTACAACGCATTTACTGGAAATAACTTTAAGGGATAACCACTATGAAACTTGGTCTATTGGCTGGATACGGCGGCAAGGTCATCAACATTGATATTGATCGAATCAAACGCGCAGAAGATATCGGTTATGATTCTATCTGGACCGCAGAGGCCTATGGGTCCGATGCGGTAACACCCGCAACATGGATTCTGGCGCAGACCGAGAAGATCAAAGTCGGTACGGCGATTATGCAGATGCCCGGTCGGTCTCCGGCCTGTACGGCAATGACGGCAATGACGCTGAACCAGCTCTCCAATGGTCGATTCATACTGGGTCTGGGTGCCTCCGGACCCCAGGTCGTCGAGGGCTGGCATGGGGTGCCCTACGGTAAACCTGTGACGCGAATAAAAGAATATGTATCCATCGTCAAACAGATCATGGCCCGTGAAGCGCCCGTGGAACATCAGGGAGTCCATTACAGTTTGCCATACACCGGCGAAGACGGAACGGGCCTTGGTAAACCTTTGAAGAGTATTCTGCAGGCTGACACATCCATTCCGATCTATACCGCGTCCATTACCCCGCGTGGACTCGCAGGCAGCGCAGAAGTTGCCGACGGTGTCTTTCCGATCTGGATGAGTCCGGAGCGGTTTGATGTGCTTCAAGGCCCGATCCAGAAAGGCCTGGATAAGGCGGGAAAGACCATGTTGGACTATGACGTTGCGCCATTTATCACCTGCATTATTGGTGATGACATCGATGCCTGTCGGATGCCGGTAAAAGGTAATATGGCCTTGTACATCGGTGGCATGGGTGCACGGGACAAGAATTTTTATAACGACTACGCCAGGGCACTGGGGTTCGAGGATGCAGCCGTCAAAATCCAGGATCTGTTCCTGGCAGGTAAAAAAGATCAGGCCATGGCTGCTGTTCCCGATGAACTGGTTGATGCCTGCCATCTTGTGGGTCCGAAGGAGCATATTAAAGAGCGGCTGAAAGCCTGGAAACAGGCTGGCATCGATGGGCATGTAAGCAGCATGCTGATCGGAGCGGGTCAGCCCGAAGCGCTTGAACTGATTGCCAGTGAGATTTTGTGATTCGACCGTCCAACTGTCAGGATCAATTTGCCTGTAGCAATTTATAACGGGTTATGACCTATACCCTGAAGCCCGTCGGCACCATTGGTGAAGTAGGTCAATTAGACTGGGATGCTTGCGCAAACCCTTATCTCAAAGATAAGGGTTGCGGCATTGCCTATGACCCGTTTGTTTCTTACCACTTCCTAAACGCCCTTGAAAAGAGTGGCTCAGCCGCTGCAAAGACAGGCTGGGCACCTTATCACCTGCAGTTGGAGCATGAGACTTCCGGCATCTGTGGCGTTGTGCCCATGTACCTGAAAAGCCACTCCCAGGGTGAGTACGTATTTGACTACAACTGGGCAGACGCTTTTGAGCGTTCCGGCGGTCGTTACTATCCCAAATTGCAGATCTCGGTGCCGTTTACACCGGCAACGGGACGCAGGGTGTTAACCAGAACCTCAGGCGAATCACGGGAACATGAAGAGATGCTCATCTCAGGGGTGATGCAGGTTGCTGAAAAGCTAAAAGTATCATCAGTCCATGTAACCTTTGCCAACAAGCAACAATATGAACATATGGGAGAAATGGGTTTTCTCCAAAGAACACACAATCAGTTTCACTGGCTGAATAATGAGTACGGTTGTTTTGATGATTTTCTCGCAGAACTCAGTTCCAAGAAAAGGAAGAATATTCGACGCGAGCGAAGAATTGCCGTCGAAAATGGTGTTGAAATACAATGCCTGACAGGTTCGCAAATTAAAGAGCTTCACTGGGATGCATTCTTCCAGTTCTATGTCGATACCGGCAGCCGGAAATGGGGAACGCCTTATCTGACTCGTCAGTTCTTCTCCCTGATTGGTGAATCAATGCCAGAGGATATTCTGCTGGTGATGTGTAAGCGAGGCGGTCGATACATCGCAGGGGCAATTAACTTCATTGGCAGCGAGTGTCTATTTGGCCGGAACTGGGGATGTATCGAACATCATCCACTGCTTCATTTTGAAGTGTGCTACTACCAGGCGATCCAGTTTGCCATTGAACGGGGCCTGAAGCGGGTCGAAGCGGGGGCCCAGGGCCAGCATAAGCTGGCCAGAGGTTATCTGCCGACGCATACCTACAGCGCTCACTGGATCGTCAACAAGTCTTTCAGTGAAGCCGTCTATAATTTCCTTGAACAGGAACGGCAATATATCGATGAAGAAATCGACTATATCGAGGGCCACTCTCCGTTCAGGAAGTAGTGATGCGGCATACCGACCTTAGTCAGAGGTTCCCTCGTTTAGTGTCCTACCATTTCTCGCCAAAGGGCCTGATTACCGATTCGAATGTCCAGGCTGATTTTGCCTGGTGCGCGACCTGCCAGACGTGTTCCGCGATATCTCCAGGCTCACAAAAAAAATCATCGGGTTTGTCTTTGAATCTTTTCCGAGTCCACTCCAGGTTGATGACCGCATCGATAGCGACGTAAGCGACATGAACACCCTTGGGCCCCGCCGCTCTTGCCATGGATTCCGCGAGAATTCTTTGCGCAGCTTTTGTTGGCGCGAAGCCGGAGAAATTGGCTGAACCACGAAAAGCGGAGGTGTTACCGGTGCAGATGAATGCGCCCTGGCCTTGCTCGATCATATGGGGAGTGACCTCCTGAGCCAGTTGCAACATCGCGAGAACATTGACATCGAAATTCTTTTGCAGCGTCTCTCGATCTATGTCCAGGTACTCTCCGAATGCGCCCCCAACCGCGTTGTGAATGACGACCGCGGGATGTCCCAGTTCGGATCGAACCGTTTCAAGGGTCGTGGTTAACTGCTGTGGAACGGCAACATCACAAGGATAGGCATGGGTATTGTCAATTTCGGATACAAACCTTGCGAGCCGGTCTTCTTTACGGGCAAGCATCGCGACGACGTACTGCTTCGAAAATCGTTCGACAATGGCCCGTCCGGTGCCGGGGCCCACGCCTGTGACAAGACAAACTGGTTTCATGGCTAAAATACCAATCACTGATGTTTCAAGACTATAATCCATATTCTCTCTGATATGTAACAGAAAGCTGTAGCAGAGAGCTGTACCAGAGCACACTCACAAAAACACAAGAGCCATGCCCAGAACGTTCTACATTACAGACGTCTTCAATGAGGGGCCCTATAGCGGCAATCAGCTGGCAACTGTCGCGGATGCCAGCGGTTTATCAACGGAAGAAATGCAAAAGATTGCCCGGGAATTCAACTTCTCTGAAACAACGTTTTTTATGGGCAGGGATTCTGATGGTGGATTCAGTGTTCGGATATTTACGCCGACCGATGAACTGCCTTTTGCCGGACATCCGACCCTGGGGACTGCATATTTAATCAGGGAACATATCGCACCGATGGATGTGGATCGAATCGAATTAAACCTGAAGGTAGGAAAAATACCCGTCACGTTTCACAAAAATGGCGTCCTGTGGATGAAACAAAGATCGCCCGAGTTTGGTGATATTCTTGACAGGCAGATCGTCGCAGACAGTTTAGGTCTGGCACTGGATGAACTCGACGAGGATTTCCCATCCCAGTTTGTTTCGACCGGGCTGGAATTTGCAATGATTCCGCTGGTATCCATGGATGCCCTGAGACGAAGCGCGGTAAGGAAATCGCTAGGTTTTGGTGCCTTCATATTTTGCCGCGATGGCTACAACAGTGACCAGTCCATCGCGGCGCGTATGTACGCGGGTAGTGCAGGTATTTCAGAGGACCCCGCCACGGGAAGTGCAAACGGTTGCCTGGCAAGCTATCTGGTTGAGCATGGTTATTTTGATAGCAGTAGCATCGATATTCGGGTAGGACAGGGTTACGAAATCAATCGACCCTCCACTCTGCACCTTCGAGCCACCAAGCAAGATGGCGAATTCGACATCAATGTTGGCGGCAGAGTCGGACTGGTAGCGAAAGGCGAATTGTTTTGTTAGGACAGTACACGAACATAAGTTAGGAACATAAGTTAGGAACATAAGTTAGGAACATAAGTTGAAGGAGATAGATGAATGCCACTTAAGGTAATTGGTGCCGGTTTCGGAAGAACAGGCACGTTGTCCATGAAAATGGCGTTGGAACAGTTAGGTCTGGGACCCTGCCATCATATGATGGAAGTTTTTGGTAAACCTGATCACATTGCGCTGTGGCAGGCCGCAGGCTCGGGGAAGCCTGTTGACTGGGAAGAAGTTTTTGAAGGCTACAACAGTGCTGTTGATTGGCCGGTATGCTATTTCTGGAGGGAGTTAATCGAGCTTTACCCTGATGCGAAAGTGATACTGACAAAACGAGATGCTGATGCCTGGTTTAAGAGCGCAGACTCGACAATATTCAAGGGTATGACGATGACAAAGGGGGCACTGGACGATCCCCATCGAAATATGGCTAGAACAATAGTCGTTGAGAACACGTTTGGCGGCGATCTTACGGATAAGGATAATGCCATCAAGGTGTTTAATGTCCATAACCAGGAGGTCATTGATACCGTACCGGCGGACAGACTCCTCGTGTTTGAGGCATCCCAGGGCTGGGGTCCATTGTGTGACTTCCTCGAAGTCCCGGTACCGAAGACTGACTACCCGCGAAGTAATTCAACCGATGATTTTTTACAGCGGTTCCAGTCTGCGAGCCGCCAGGATTAGGTGGTGGTATCTAAACCCACAAATATGTCTGAACTCCCACCCCATGCAAAAGCGATGGGTGTTGAACTCGTTGATTTGAAAGACCGCAAATGCATAGTCCGCGTACCTTATGCCGAACATCTCGTGGGCGATCCTGATACCGGGGTTATACATGGTGGTGTCATCACTGCGACACTGGATAATGCGTCTGGATGGTCTGTGCGTTGCCATGAAGACTGGGTAGAAGGCCAGAGTATGGCGACACTGGACATTCGAATAGACTACATGAAACCCGCAGTGCCCAAGGTGGAGTTAATCGTCGAGGCCGAGTGCTACAAGATGACCCGCACTATTGCCTTTGTGCGTGGTTTTGCGCACCAGGGTGATCCGCAGGACCCCGTTGCCACGTCGGTCGCCGCGTTTATGCTGGGCACACCCAATATCTCCGGTAAAAACCTGTGAAGATTCTGCAGGAGTTACGCAAGGACGGACAGGAACTGGATTTTGGATTGTTGATCGAGCATGTGCCTTATGCCAGGTTCCTTGGCATTCAGGTGGAAAGAAAAGGCACGGAGATCACCACCATCCTGCCATTCCGGGAAATGCTTATCGGTAATCCGAATCTGCCCGCGATTCACGGTGGTGCTATTGGAGCCTTCCTTGAAATTACCGCCGTGATTCAGTTACTGTCCGATGCCTCGGTTGAACGACTGCCGAAAACCGTGGATATATCCATCGACTTTCTTCGTTCCGGGCGCCCCGTTGATACTTATGGCCGTGCCATCGTGACCCGGCAGGGCAGGCGAGTGGCGAATGTGCGAGCGGAAATCTGGCAGGAAGAAAAAGCCAAACCGATTGCGGCAGCCCATGGCCAGTTTTTGTTAACCCCAAGTTAGCCTTTTCTGCTCCAGACATTTATCCTACGCAGAATTAATAAACCATGAATTCAACCAAGCAAAGAGGAACCCGTTATGGGTGATGTATATATCGTAGAAGCATGCCGAAGTGCCATAGGCAAAAGAGGCAAGGGTCTGGCGGGACTGAAACCAGCAGATCTTTTAGGTGCAGTCCAGAAAGGTGCACTGGATCGCAGTGGCATAGATCCCGCAAACATAGACCAGGTGATTGGCGGCTGTGTTTCCCAGGTCGGGGAACAGGCGTTCAATATTGCCCGGATCGCGTGGCTGTCCCAGGGATTGCCCCTTGAAGTACCAGCGACAACCGTTGATTCGCAATGCGGTTCAAGCCAGCAGGCGACAACCATGGGTGCGTCAATGATCGCGGCAGGCATTGAAGAGATTGTCATGAGTTGCGGGGTCGAGATGATGAGCCGTGTTCCCCTGGGTTCCAATATGCAAGGTGGTTCTCCGATGGGAGATAGCTATATGGAGCATTACCAGCCCACGAGCCAGTTCATGGGCGCGGCGATGATTGCAGAAGAATACCAGATCACCCGGGAACACACAGACGCATTTGGACTGGCGAGCCAGGAAAAGGCGGGAAAAGCCTGGGAAGAAAATCGTTTCGATCGCGAGATCGTTCCCATTGAAGCGCCAGTGCTCGATAAGGAATTCAAGCCCACCGGTGAAACGAAAACAATCAGCAAAGACGAAGGTTTGCGAGCAACAACACTCGAATCCTTGCAGGGCCTGGATGCCGTTGCCGGTCAGGAACTCCATACTGCGGGAAGTTCCTCGCAGATTTCTGATGGTGCAGCCTGTGTGATCATGGCGTCAGAAGATGCTGTTAAGAAACATGGCCTGAAACCCAGAGCAAAGATCGTCGCCACAACCCTGGTAGGTGTTGACCCTGTCACCATGCTGAAAGGACCGATTCCCGCTACCCGCAAAGTACTTGACCGGGCCGGGCTGACGATTGATGACATTGATATCTTCGAGGTCAACGAGGCGTTTGCCTCCGTGGTCCTCGCCTGGGAGAAAGACCTGGGTATTGATCCTGCGAAGACCAACGTCAACGGTGGTGCAATTGCACTGGGGCATCCCACCGGGAGTACCGGCGCACGTTTGATTACAACTGCATTGCATGAACTGGAACGCAGTGGTGGTAAATATGCCTTGATCGCCATGTGCTGCGGCGGTGGTTTAGGTACCGGCACGATTATCGAAAGACTCGACTGATCTCGACGGGCTTGACGGGGTGCCAGTTTGGGACCCCCGTTTTGTCGGAAGAGCGCATCGAAAGAGGGCGTGAAAAGCGACTCTGCCTCATATATGTGCATCGATATGGTGCGCCTGCACCACCAAATCACTCCGAATCTGACTATTCTGGTCGTTACAAGCCCCGGTAACAGGGCTCTGTGGAAGTTTGATCGTTTTGAAAGCGAGCTTGGCATCAAGTTTGCTCTGCACCATTAATGAAAATTCACTGAATGCACAATAATCCTGTGAAGGGGCAAAACGAGGAATGACCATGAAAAAAAGAACGATAACAAAAAGGTGGCTCGGAGTAGTTGGAGTTATGCTCTGTATGCTACCCGGCCTGGCAATGGCTGACGAACTAAATAGTGGCGATACGGCGTGGATGATTGTTGCCACGGTACTGGTCTTGTTTATGACCATCCCGGGCCTGTCGTTGTTCTATGCCGGAATGGTTCGTAGCAAGAATGTTCTGTCGGTACTGGTGCAGTGTTTCGCCATCACCGCGGTAATGTCTGTTCTCTGGACAGTGTATGGCTACAGTTTTGCCTTCGGTGACGGTGGCGATATGAACGGGTTCTTTGGGGGATTCGAGAAAGCATTTCTTGCAGGGGTAACAGTCGATTCCTTGTCCGGTACTATCCCTGAAACGGTCTTTATGACATTTCAGATGACCTTCGCAATCATTACACCCGCGCTGATTGTTGGTGCCTTCGCCGAGCGAATTAAATTCTCAGCGATGCTGTGGTTCATGATCATCTGGGTGACATTCGTTTATGCACCTATTTGTCATTGGGTTTGGGGGGGCGGTTGGTTAAGTCAACAGTTTGCCATTATCGATTTTGCCGGTGGTACCGTTGTACACATCAATGCAGGTATTGCCGGATTGGTTGCAGCCCTGGTTCTAGGCAAACGAAGTGGATATCCAAGAACACCTATGCCTCCCCATAACCTGACCTTGACGGTTATTGGTGCGGCGATGCTCTGGGTCGGCTGGTTTGGCTTTAACGCCGGTAGTGAGTTAGCTGCCGATGGGACTGCCGGTATGGCCATGGCTGTCACGCAGATCGCCACTGCCGCTGCGGTTGTTTCCTGGATGTGTGTTGAGTGGATTACCCATGGTAAACCAAGTGCGCTGGGATTGGCGTCAGGTGCTGTTGCGGGATTGGTTGCAATAACACCCGCTTGTGGAAATGTGGGCCCAATGGGTGCTCTTGTCATTGGTTTAGCAGCTGGCGCTGGTTGTTTCTATGCAGCGACCCGGCTCAAACGCGCACTCGGGTATGACGATTCTCTCGATGTATTCGGGGTCCATGCTGTCGGTGGAATCATCGGTGCGCTGTTGGCGGGTGTTTTCGCTGCGACATCACTGGGCGGCTCTGGTCTGGCGGTAACCGAAGGTGGAATCCCTGCCCAGGTGTTCAACCAGGCTGTAGGTATTATCGTCACAATCGTTTACTCAGGCTCCCTGAGCTTCATCATCCTGAAAGGGCTTGATGCGGTGATGGGCCTTAGAGTTACCGATGAACAAGAAGAGGAAGGTCTCGACTTATCCTCCCATGATGAACGCGGTTACGTTATATGAGTAAAAAAGGCCGGGTTTATCCCGGCCTTTTTCTTTGGCAACTGCCAGACGCCCTAGTCGCTACCAGTTCCCTGAAACTGGTCAACACCTGCTGAACTGTCCTTTTCAACCTCTTCGAGGTATCTGAATGAAATCGCCCCAAACAACATTTCGTCATGGGACTGCTGGCCCCATGGCACCGTGCGATTTGGGTCAGGGTTGGCGGGGTTCTGTGCAGAGTTGTCCCAGGTTGTGCTATGGACGATTTTGGTGCCTGCTGGCAGTACCTTGGGTTCTTTGAGGACATAGGTTGTCTGCCAGTTAAAGTCGTAGGCAGGTACCGACAATAAGATCTCCTCGGTTCCATCAGGATAATAGGCAACAAAGTCTGATGCGATCCCTCGATAGTGCGAATGCGGCAACATGGAGTAAACCAGCACATCCCGCTTTAACACCTGTGACTTGAATTCAGTGTGTGCCTTGGTATTGGCCGGTATGCTGATTTTTGTATTCATCAATACGGTGCCAGCCATCTTGTGAGCTGGCGCTTCATCGTGAAAGTACAGTCCAATTCGGGAAGTATCGCTGGTTGCTTTACCGTAAGGTGTATAGTGCATTTGAAAATTGATGGTGGCTCCTGCAGGCAGTAGTGTCCCTGTACCATCGGGATACTGACGGGCAACCGCGCCAGGTACATATCCGCCAAGACCGCCGCCGCGTCTGCCAAACCTTCCATTTCCCCGTGCGCTTGGGTCCGGGATATAGAAGCGGGTGATTACGTGGTGCAACGCCTGGCGATCACCGGGTATTATCTCTGATGCACGTACCCAGACATCATGATCCAGCGGATTGGTCACTTCCGGGTACTGGTAATCAACAATCCCCGTGGCTGGAACTTCATAGCCGGGAATTTCAATCACCAGGTCCGGTTCGTTACCCATACCCCATTCAGGCCAGTTATGTTCTACCCGCGCGAGTGTGTCCGGACCTTTTCCCCGGGGTGAACCGGCTTCAATCCAGTGCACCAGGGTTTGAATCTCTTCCGTGCTCAGGGAACGATCATTGTCAAAGTCACCATAGGCGGGGTCCGCATGCCAGGGGGGCATTCTCTGGGTTCGAATAACCTCTCGAATCATCGGTGAAAAGCCACGAATCATATTGTAGTCAGCCATAGCCCAGGGGCCGATCCCGCCTTCACGATGGCAGGTAATACAATTGTCGATAAGAATGGGCGCGATTGTTTCCGAATAGGAGATTTCTGCATGTTGTTGTTTCACAGCCCGTTCGGCGAAGTTGATTTCACATCCTGAGGGTTTGCTTGATACGAGGTCGACTGTTTCTCCAGCCAGGACAGAATCCAGTGATGCGTTGAGTTGAGCGGTACCACCGCGATACGCGAGCTTCCAGGATTTCGTGTCGACCACGAAGACGTCGGCGCTGGACTCGATACCCAGCGCTTCCCCAATGAGCTGGGTCCGGTCTAGTAAAATGGGCGACTCAATGCCCAGGCGTTCAGCCTCCCTCACGATAGCCTGGCGGTCATCGCCAAGGTCTGAATTAAGCAGTAAAAACTCCACCCCCTTGTCACGGTACATCTCGCGGGTTTGTTGGAACTGTTTTAGGGAATCATCCAGGGCGGGACAATTATTATTGACGGACATGAGTACCACAGCACGGGCATCAGACAGGTAATATAGCTCGTGAGACTTGCCCAGGTGGCTTAACAACTGGAAGTTTTCAAGCCGGTCATTGGGATCAATTGCCCAGACCGGATGGGAAAGAATGCTGGATAAAACGCCTGAAAACAGCACGAGCAGGAAGATATTGTGACGCATTTGTAACTCCTCTTATTAATATTGGGATTATGAGAAGCTGATTGATATCACTGGATCCCCGTCACCGGCTTCCAAAACACGCGAACAACCCCATATTAGCAGTGGCTAGATCGATATGCACTGACGTGTGATAGCATGTCATGCGCTGTGACACTTCATGCGTGTCTGAGGATAAATCATGTACTGAGAGCGAAATGTCTGGATTGCTTACATGACCTGTTTTCCCCTGGGAATTCTTGGCCTGCACAAATTCTATTTGAGGCAGCCGTTACTTGGGGTTGCCTACTTTTTCACCGGGGGACTATTTGTTGTTGGCTGGCTCTACGATCTGGTGACGCTGCCCGACCAGGTAGATCGCTGCAACTACAAACTTGATATGGATGGTGACCTGGAGAATCTGCAGGAAGAAGAAATTGAGTTCCTGGAGGATGAAATCGTGCAACTACGGGACGAAATCACGGGGCTACTTGCCAAACAGAGTACAGACCCGGAAGTCGCGCTGTTAAAAGATCGGATCAAGGAACTGGAAGCACTATTGCGAACCCACAATGAATGAGCTGGACCCGGCAATCGGCACGTGTATATCGTCTATGGCCGCAGGCTAGGCAACTGCCTGTTTTGCTGCTTCCAATCGCTTCTGCAGTTCGTTAATTTCGTCGCGAAGCTCAGCAGGCAGGTGATCGCCGTACTGGTCGAAGTATTCGTTGATCCGCGGGATCTCACTTAGCCAGCCGTCAACATCAACTCTCAGCAATTCAGCCTTTTGACTATCTGTCAGACTCAAGCCATCGAAATTGATACCAGTCATGGTCGGCAGGTTGCCTATGGGCGTTTCAATGGCATCGGCTGTGCCGTTGCATCGATTAAAGACCCATTCAAGCACACGAGAGTTTTCTCCAAAACCAGGCCACATGAATTTGCCGTCATCATCTTTGCGGAACCAGTTTACATAGTAGATCCTGGGAAGACTGGCTCCTGCCCGTTTACCCACGGAAAGCCAGTGGCCCCAGTAATCCGCCATGTTATACCCACAAAATGGCAGCATCGCCATCGGGTCGCGCCGCAACTCGCCAATCTTACCGGCTGCCGCGGCAGTTTTCTCGGAGGAGACGATGGAACCAAAGAAAGTACCCTGGACCCAGTCCATGGCTTCATTTACTAACGGGACTACCGTAGCTCGACGACCACCAAACAAGATCGCACTGATAGGGACACCTTTTAAGTCTTCCCACTCACTTGCTATGGCAGGACACTGGTCGGCTGCGACGGTAAAACGCGCATTGGGATGTGCCGCGGGTCTGGTCGAGGCTGGTGTCCAGTCCTTGCCGGTCCAGTCTATCAGGTGATCAGGCGGTGGTGCGGTCATACCTTCCCACCAGACATCACCGTCATCGGTCTCGGCCACATTGGTGAAGATACAGTTTTCAGTCAGGCTGAGCATTGCGTTGGCGTTGGATTCCATGCTCGTGCCCGGCGCTACACCAAAGAATCCTGCTTCAGGATTGATGGCATAGAGTTGGCCGTCATCGGCAAATTTCATCCAGCATATATCATCACCGACGGTCTCAACCTTCCAGTTTTCAATGGTCGGGATCAACATGGCAAGGTTGGTTTTTCCGCACGCGCTGGGGAAAGCACCGGCGACGTACTTGGAGTCGCCGTCTGGATTGGTCAATTTTAAAATCAGCATATGTTCTGCGAGCCAACCTTCGTCCCTGGCCATCGCGGATGCAATTCGCAGCGCAAAACATTTTTTGCCGAGCAGCGCATTACCACCATATCCGGAGCCGAAGGACCAGATTTCCCGGCTGTCGGGAAAATGTGCGATATATAGGTTCTCAGGATTACAAGGCCAGGCTACATCGGCTTGACTATCGATCAATGGCTGGCCCACAGAATGGATGCAGGGGACAAACGCACCTTCTTCGCCCAGTTCCTGCAATACGCGTTCACCAACTCGCGTCATGATATGCATATTGGTTACAACGTAGGGTGAATCAGAAATTTCAACGCCGATGTGAGCAATTGGCGAACCGACAGGGCCCATACTGAATGGAATAACATACATGGTTCGGCCGCGCATACAGCCTTCAAACAAACCCTCCAGGGTGGAGCGCATCTCATCGGGATCGATCCAGTTGTTGTTCGGACCCGCGTCTTCGGCATTGTCCGCACAGATATAGGTTCGGCTTTCAACCCGGGCGACATCAGCCGGGTCCGACCTCACGAGGTAACTGTTGGGACGTTTTTCTTCGTGAAGTTTTTTTGCCGCGCCCGCACTGACCATCAGATCCCACATGTGGTCATATTCTTCAGTGCTGCCATCGCAGATAACAACTTCATCTGGTTGGCAAAGTGTTTTCATTTGCTCAAGCCAATTCTGCAAGTGCTTGTTTTTCAACATTTATATTGACCTTCCTGTGTCGATCGTTGTTAGTTTTGCTAGGAAACCCAAGTGAAACTTGGCAGTTCGGAAATGCGTAGGATAACTGAATTAAAATCGTAAATCGATATGGTCAACATTAGAACGCGCCAACGACCCTGTCTGAAAATGGTATCCTGATATGCCGAAGGGGAATAACGATCGAATTCCGTAAAATGGCGCAATCATTGTACAACAGCATATTATCAACTTTACAAGACGAGGTTAAAATGGACTGTGGTTTACAAAATGTGTTGTTGACCCTGGTATTTATCGCGGTTGGTTTCGTTATGTACCAGGTAGTGAAGGCTACCCGGCGCAAACGACATAATTCAAGGTTGTGGGGTGGGATATTTGAATCGCTTTCTCATCACGTACAACCGATTGGTGTTCTTAAAGAAGCGAAGCAATACACCAATCGGGTAAAGAAGCTACCGGATGGAGATGATAAAAGTGCTGATACAACAAACTAGAGCTTGATGTATTATGGCTATCCCTCGCATCTTCATAAACCTGAAGAAAAATGAAGCAACTTTTTGACTATCGGCCTTACTGGGCGGAATGCTTTGGTGTAGCCCCGTTTCTCCCGACCTCGAGAGAGGAGATGGATCAGTTGGGATGGGATAGTTGCGACGTGATTATTGTGACTGGCGACGCTTATGTCGATCATGTGAGTTTTGGAATGGCTGTGATCGGCCGGGTATTGGAAGCACAGGGTTTCCGGGTCGGGATTATTGCCCAGCCGGACTGGACATCAAAAACCCCCTTTCAAAAACTGGGGAAACCCAATCTGTATTTCGGCGTTGCGGCCGGGAATATGGATTCGATGATCAATCGTTACACGGCAGACAAGAAGATTCGCCAGGATGATGCCTATACACCGGGTAATGAAGGGGGTAAACGGCCTGATCGCGCGGTGATTGTATATTCCCAGCGGTGCCGGGAAGCCTACCCTGGTGTGCCGGTCGTTATCGGCAGCATCGAGGCGAGCCTGCGGCGAATTGCACATTTTGATTATTGGAGTGAAAAGGTACGGCGTTCAATTCTGCTGGATGCCAAGGCCGATATTCTGTTGTATGGCAATGCCGAACGCGCCATTGTAGAGTTGTCTCATCGAATCGCCAATGGTGAAACCATCGCTCAGATGAAGGATATCAGGGGTACTGCTTTCGCTGTCAAAGAATTGCCTGAAGACTACCAGTGCATTGATGCCACACGGCTGGTTGACGATGCAGCAGACACGAAAGAGCCGGATACGAAAGTCATCCAGATACTGGATCCCCATGCAAAATCCAGCGCGCTAAAAAAAGTGTTTATTCAGTTGCCGAGCTATGAACAGGTGAAACAGGACAAGGTGCTTTACGGTCATACCTCCAGAATTCTTCATCGCGAAACCAATCCACATAATGCGAGACCTCTGGTCCAAGCCCATGGTGATCGTTACGTTTGGCTGAATCCACCACCCATACCCCTGTCCACGGAAGAAATGGACTGGGTATTTGGATTGCCCTATCAGCGGGTGCCGCATCCTAATTGTGGCGACAGGAAGATTCCGGCTTATGAAATGATTCGATTTTCAGTCAATATTATGCGTGGTTGCTTTGGTGGTTGCAGTTTCTGTTCTATAACGGAACATGAGGGGAGAATTATCCAGAGCCGATCTGAAGAATCGATTCTAAGTGAGATCGAGAATATAAGAGAGAAAACCCCTGGATTTACCGGTGTGATCTCTGACCTTGGTGGCCCGACAGCGAATATGTGGCGCCTGGGATGCAAGAGTCGAAAAATTGAAGCGAACTGTCGGCGCCTGTCCTGCGTCTACCCGAATATTTGCAAGAACCTGGATACGGACCAGACTCCACTGATCTCGCTGTACCGCAAAGCGCGGGATCTTGACGGGGTGAAGAAAGTGCTGATTGCTTCGGGGTTACGCTATGACCTGGCCGTACAGACACC
>LWDU01043047.1_pt1 | contig 59608 bp, 36 predicted proteins | sample 727161 | NCBI WGS metagenome assembly LWDU01 (sample SAMN04566230, study PRJNA314399) | hydrothermal vent metagenome | isolation source: deep sea hydrothermal plume seawater | place: Mexico: Gulf of California, Guaymas Basin | collected 2004-07-11
CTTGGATACATGGATATCGGTGCCTATAATCCGAAAACTTTTTACAAAACTCCTAATGTAAATCGACTCGCTGCGACTGGAGTAAAGTTCACAAACGGTTACGCTGCAAATCCGGTTTGCAGTCCAACAAGATATAGTATTATGAGCGGAAAATATCCGAGTAGAATCGGTGCTACCAATTGGTTCAGTGGAACACGGTCAGGAAAATTCAATCCAGCACCATTGAACAGTAATATGCCTCTTTCGGAATTTACTTTAGCAGAGGCACTAAAAGACGCAGGGTACAGAACTGCATTTCTGGGAAAATGGCACCTCGGCCCAACACCCGAATTCTGGCCAGAGAACCAAGGATTTGATATTAACATTGGCGGTCATAATCGGGGGAGCCCACCCGGCGGATACTTTTCACCATACAAAAATCCACGCCTCAAAAATCTTAAAGAAGGAGAATATCTCACTGACAGGCTCGCAAATGAAGCATTAGAAATTATCAATACTTTTCATGAACAGAAAGATCCGTTTCTTATCTACCTATCCTTTTACAGCGTTCATACCCCTCTCCAAGCACCTAAAGAGATGGTGAAAAAATATCAAGAAAAGGCAAAAAAAATAGAAGGTGAAGAATTCGGACCAGAAGAGCAAGTATGGCCCGGCGCAAAACAAAGAAGGGTTCGGATCCTTCAAAAACATGCCACTTATGCGGCGATGGTTGAAAAAATGGACCAAGCTGTTGGAAGAGTTCTCAACAAATTAACAGAGCTTGGAATTGAAAAAGAGACTATAATTTGTTTCACCGCTGATAATGGTGGATTATCGACATCAGAAGGATCACCAACGTCCAATTTGCCACTACGCGGAGGAAAGGGTTGGGTCTATGAAGGAGGGATTAAGGAGCCTTTCATTATAAAATATCCTTCGCTAATTGCCTCAGGAACTTCTGACGTTCCAGTCATCAGCACTGACTTTTATCCAACCATTCTTGAACTTGCAAAAATTGAACAAAGGCCCGGCCAGCATTTGGATGGGATAAGCTTAGCTCCCTTGCTAAAGAATCCAAAAGCGAAACTAAAAAGAGAAGCACTGTATTGGCATTATCCCCATTACTCAAATCAGGGAGGATTTCCTGGAGGAGCAATCAGAGAAGGTAAAATGAAACTTGTCGAAAGATATGAGGATGGGAGAACTCACCTCTTTGATCTGAACAATGATCCAGGAGAGAGAAATGACATAGCAGAAAAAAATGCAAAAACAGTTATCTCTATGCGCACAAAGTTGCATAAATGGTACCAACAAGTTAATGCAAAATTTCTCCAATCCAAAGGCAGTAACAATGATCCATGGAAGCCTTAAATACGATTCCTATTAATATGGATTCTAATACCTTCCCCTTACCTGTTTATCTATCTTTTCCTTGTAAAGATCGCTGAGTTTTTCGTGAGACTCTATTGAAAGAGAATTGAACGCGGACACTGCAGCATTTTGACGAGTTTGTTCTGGATTTTTTGCACCAGGTATTACGGTAGTCACTTCTTCATGATCGAGAATCCATCTCAATGATTTTTGAGCTAGATTTGCATTGGGCAGTTGCCCTTCTAGAATACGCTCCACTTCAATTGCGAAATCCACACCTGATTCGAAGGGGACCCCCGCAAAGGTCTCTCCCACATTAAACATTTGCCCATCACAGTTAAATTTTCTGTGATCATTTTCGGCAAAATGATGATCCTTCGTGAATTTACCGCTCAATAAACCACTAGCCAAAGGAACTCTGGCAATGATTCCTACCCGGTTACGGGAGGCCGCTTGAAGCAAATCCGAAATCACACGCTGTCGAAAAATGTTAAATATAACCTGCAAAGTTGATGCTGATGAACTTCGAATACAAAACAATGCCTCTTCAATAGTCTCAACGCTCGCTCCATAATTCTTAATGAGCCCTACATCTTTGATTTTCTCAAGATTCTCAAAAGCTTTACCCGCCATAAGTGTTTGTTCAGGAATGCAGTGTAATTGTATTAGATCGAGTGCTGGCACCCCTAACCTTTTGCAGGAATCCTCAGCAGCCTTCGCGATCTGATCATAACTATCAGTCCATTCCGAAGAGCCTCGGCCCATCTTAGTTGCCACATAAATAGTTTCATTACGCTCTTTGAGAAATTCACCAATAATAGTTTCGGAGCGTCCGGCTCCATAAACATCAGCCGTATCAATGAAGTTGATACCCGCATCTACTGCAGTATGTAGCGATGAAATCGCCAAGTCCTTGGGTATTTCAGTCCCCCAATCAGCTCCAATCTGCCAGGCTCCAAAACCGACTTCAGATACTTCGATCCCAGTATTCCCAAGAAGTCTACTTTTCATGGGATTCGCCTCAAACACGAACTGAGGTTAAAAGAAAAAATAGAATATAGGATCGCCTTAGAAAGACGAAGCCCTAATGAAATTAGCGCCTATCTCTATCTCTATCTCTACCTCTTCCGCCGCCGCCGCCGCCGCCGCCGCCGCCGCCGCCGCCGTCGCTCTTCTGCTGTGCTGCATTAACCCGAACTGCACGCCCACCAATCTCTTGGCCGTCCATCGCATTAATTGCTGCTTCAGCCTGCGCATCATCATCCATCGTTATAAAACCAAAGCCTCTTGGTCGGCCGGTTTCTCTATCAGTGATCATTTTAAATCTAGCCACACTTCCATACTCGGAAAATGCATCAATTATCGTTTGCTCATCAAGATTAAAAGGGAGGTTCCCTACATAAATATCCATTGCGTTACTTATATCCTAGAAAAGAAACTGCAACAATTTTCCTCAGATATATTGCATTATTGCAAAGAAAGTATCCTTGAAATGACAATTATTAGACCGATTCCCTATTTTTTGGTATATCTGGTTCATCTAATCAGGTATCGCTTTTGAAAAAAAAATACCTCAAAATAACTTCCATTTTCCATGAAATTTGCGCATCAAAAGATCATTTGCCGCTGAATTTCCAAGGAATTTTTCCTTCTTAGGATTAAACTTAAGTGATTTACCTATATGTGCAGCAATCGATCCAAGATGGCACGCACTTGCTGCTCGATGAGCTGATTCAACTGAAGACGCAGTCATGTCCCGAGAAAAAATACAATCAATAAAATTACGATGATGGTGCTTCGACACATAAAGTCTCTCATCGTTTCCATTAAGCTTTTTTCTTAAGAGTTCAGGAGGATCTGTTATCAATTTCTGATTTTCTACAAAAACAGACCCCTCGGTACCTATAAACTTGGTTCCCCATAATGAAGAATCGTTAGCACTAAAAAGCGTCATCTCGACACCTGTATTATAGATGTAACGAACATTAAAACTTTCAACCGCATCATAGATTCCATTTTCTCGCCTCTTCACATTCTTCGCAGAAATTTCAACGGGTCCCGTATCATCTGTGTTCATACCCCAATGAGCGACATCAATGAAATGAGCTCCCCAGTCTGTAACATATCCCGGAGCATAATCATCAATCCACCTGAAATTAAAATGGCACCGAGCCGCTGTATAAGGTGCATCAGGCGTCGTGCCTGACCACATTTTATAATCAAACCCTTTAGGTATCTCCTGAGGTCGTTCCATTCCACTATATCCTCCACGAATCTGGAAAGCACCTGGAACCCCAATCTCAACTTTTTTTAAATCTCCGATGTAACCGTTCCTGACCCATTCACAAGCCATTCGCGAGTGAATTCCGGAACGCCTCCAAGTGCCGCACTGTAATACTCTCTTTTCACTTTTAACAACATTTGCCACAAAACGGCCTTCCCCAATGCTCGCAGCTAATGGCTTCTCACAATAAATGTCTTTCCCGGATCTGGCCGCAGCAACAGTAATCAGTGAATGCCAATGGTCAGGTGTTGCTATCATTACGGCATCAATGTCCTTTCTATTCATTAACTCCCGATAATTGTTATATCCATCCTTATCATTCAACTTTGCAATACCTAAAGCACGGTTCCTGTGATTCTGATCCACATCACAAATCGCAAGCACTTTGACTCGATCATCTTGCAAAAAATTATTCATGTTCCCCGTTCCCTGCCCCCCGACTCCGATGCAAGCTAACTGAACTCTTGAATTAGGAGAAGTGGCTCCACTTCTACCAAGAACTGACGAATTCACAATAAGTGGAACTGATGCCAATGACGCTTTTTGCAAGAAATGACGACGTGATTTGCTCATAGTTTAAGAATTGAAACTCGAATGACTAAATTCATCAAGACATTCACCACTCAATAATATTATTCTTCAGGTTCTTGCAAAGGGATCTATAAAGCAGATAATAGAGTGCAGTGTCCGAAAACCCCTCAAACAATCAAGAATATGCGGTCCAAACGATCGACATGAGAGTTGATTACGGAAAATTTGTCGCTGTGAATGAACTGTGTCTGAACGTTCCTAGGGGTGAAATTTATGGTTTGATTGGCCCCAATGGAGCCGGCAAAACGAGCAGCTTTAAAGTACTGGCTACTCTCATGGAGCCCACTTACGGAGATGTCTTCATAGGCGGAATAGATATTTCTCTACATCCTGAGGAAGCTCGGACGCATCTCGGTTACATGCCTGATCTAGCTCCAATAGCGACGGACCTCAAAGTTTGGGAATTCCTTGATCTATTCGCTAGCGCTCATGGACTCAACAGAACTGACCGTCGATCAAGAATTGAAGAATGCCTTAACAAGGTTTCACTCAATGATAAAAGAGAAGAGTTCTGTAAGAATCTATCACGAGGAATGATGCAGAGACTTGTTCTTGCTAAGACGCTAATCCATCGACCTTCTTTATTTCTACTTGATGAACCGGCAAGCGGAATGGATCCAGTATCAAGACAGGCTCTGAGAAATACAGTACGAGAATTAGCAGACGGAGGCGCTGCCGTATTACTCAGTTCTCACATTCTTTCCGAACTTGAAGACATGTGCACTATGGTAGGAATGATGTCTAAAGGAATTCTTGTCGACTCCGGAAAAATAAATGATGTCATTTCCCGACGCAGCTCAGAAGAAAGGAACCTAGTGATAAGTTGTCTAGGCAACCCAATGCCACTTTTTGAATTTCTCAATAACAAGCATGGAATCAATCAAATCATTACCTCTAATGAAGACATCATCTTTACCTTCAAAGGTAAAGATGATGAGCAAGCTCAACTAATCACCGAAATCATTGAAGCTGGATTCCTTATTAAAGGACTCCAAGAACGAAAGAAGAGTATAGAGCAGATACTTCTTGAAATTGATTCAAATACAAGCACTCAAAAACCGGAGCAGAATCAATGACTGAAAATCTTAGACCAGTTCCATGGTGGCAAATTTGGGTTAATCCAATATTCCTCCGATATACCCGATCTAGACTCCGCCCTGCTCCTCTGATCACATGGGTAATACTCGTACTAACGGTAGCAACAAGCATATTCTTCCTCTTCTATTATTCATCTTTGTATCGATTAAAAGCTAGCTCTCCAGCTGCTGCTCGAGATGCTTTTTACCCGATACTTTTCTTCCAAATGGTTATACTTCTATTCATGGGAACCGGAAGCGTTGCCGGAGGAATTTCCCGAGAATCAGCAGACGGAATGATTGACTACCAGAGGCTGACTCCAATGACTCCCTTAGCAAAAATCGTCGGTTATCTGTTTGGATTACCGGTCCGGGAATATGTACTCTTTGCTGTCACGTTACCCTTTACTATTTTTTGTATTAATGAAGGAAATATTCCTATAGGAGTCATCAGCGAAGTATATGGAATACTTTTAACCTCTGCTATCCTTTATCATCTGACAGGTTGTGTTGCCGGAACAATAGTCAAGCGAAGACACTTTGCTGGGCGCGTTGCACAAATCATGGTAATCCTGCTTTACTTTGTTTTACCCGCTTTCAGTCAATTGGGATTTGTTTTCTTTGAATACCTGACCATGCGACCGGTGATTTTTGAACAATTTGAAAGTGTAAGAGGTCCTATAATTGAACGCTTTCCCTCACCAGAAAAAATTGGTGAAGTCTTACTGTTCGAATGGAAACTAAACACAGTAAACTTTTCCCTCCTCATTCAGTGCTCACTAATTGTAATATTCTTATCCATTCTATATCGCAAGTGGCGGCAACCAACGAACCATTTGTTAGGAAAGAACTTCTCCTTCGCCGTGCACTTATGGATCCTGACACTAATAACAGGGAACGCTCTTCCTATCATTAAAGATGAAACTCAATTTTCAGGAGGAAGATCACAGAGAGCAGCAGAAATACTCATTGAGCAACGAACCTCAGAAAAGAATGAAAATAGCAATAACATTGATCAAATTGCTACACAGGAAACTATAGATACTCTTACTCAATCCGGCATTCTAGCTTCATTGGGAATAGGGTTCCTAGCGCTCACCTTTGGGATGATAACAATTACCACACCTGATTCCGACAAATTTACCCGTGCATTACGGAAAGCTCGCAAACTTGTAAGCACCTCAGGACCAGATAAAAACACATCTGGAAATCAAACGAAGGGAGAAATTAAAGCTCCACTCAACGCAGATGGTGCGACCGGACTATGGCATGCTTTGGGCTTCTCCATATTAACCTTTGCTGCATGGTCAATTATAATACAATACGCCCCTAATCTTGTCGGAATCGATACTACCAAATACAATCCTACCATTCTACGAATCATTCCTTTCGGACTCATTATTTATGCAATGTGTTACCATGCTATCCTTGAGCGTTTCGGCAAGAGGACATTATTATTATTTGTTATTTTAGGCTGGTTCGTACCACTTCTGACCAGTTCTATTTTAGGAGTTAGAGGAATTGAAACTATTCCAGTGTTACTTGCTGGCCTCTCCGCTATCGCATCTCCAGTCTACTTATTGGTTCTACCAATAATGAACACCTCCGGTGATGACAGATTAATGCAAATATCAGGATATTTTTCATTATTCGCACATTCAATTCTCCTCATTTTTCTATGGTGGACATTAAACCGCCATAAAATCAGGATCCAAAAAGAAGTGTCCAATCAAGAAACTTCATCTTGATGGATCGACGCAAAAGCATAATCCTGATAATTATTTCACTCTTATATCATTTATAGACTTTTTAATCTGAACACTTGGCAGCACCCAAGAAAAAAGGCATTATATCCAACTTCGATGAGCAAATACCGCACTTCCCCGGATCCTAAACTGACCGGCATGCCCTCGGGCATCCCCTTCATCATCGGCAACGAGGCTGCCGAACGATTCAGTTTCTACGGCATGAAGACCATTCTGGCCGTCTTCATGACCAAGTATCTCTGGCTCATGAATGACACTCCAGGGCAGGCCATGGGTGAGGCTTCCGTTACTGAGAAGGTCCATCTCTTCACCTTTGCAGTCTACATCACTCCTCTTCTCGGAGCCTTCATCTCAGACTCTGTCTTTGGAAAGTACAAAACCATCATCCGTCTCTCCATTGTCTACTGTGCGGGCCACGCTGCGCTTGCGCTGATGGGAATTCAGGGTAAGGCCGCGATCTGGTTTATTGCCGGACTGGTCCTTATCTCGCTCGGTTCGGGAGGAATCAAACCCTGCGTGTCTGCTCACGTCGGCGACCAGTTCGGAAAGTCCAACAGTCATCTCGTCACCCGGGTATTCAATTACTTTTACTGGTCCATCAACCTGGGTGCCTTCCTCTCCACCATGCTCACCCCCTGGCTCCTAGAGTGGTACGGCCCTCACCTTGCATTCGGGGTGCCCGGAGTGCTTATGCTCCTCGCTACGGTCGTGTTCTGGATGGGACGCAATCGCTTCATTCACGTTCCCCCCGGGGGAAAGACATTCCTCCGGGAAACCTTCAGCCCCGTCGGCCTCAAGGCCATGGCCAAGCTCTCTGTCCTCTTCCTCTTCGTCGCCATGTTCTGGGCTCTCTTCGACCAGACCGCTTCCCGATGGGTATTTCAGGCCCGAGAAATGGATCGAAACTTCCTCGGAGTAGAGTGGCTGGAATCACAGATCCAGGCGGTAAATCCAGTCCTGATCCTGACCTTCATCCCCCTCTTCACCTTCCTAGTCTACCCCATGGTCGGAAAGGTAATAAAATTGACCCCCCTGCGGAAAGTAGGCGCCGGACTGTTCCTCATGGGTGCTGCCTTCGTTCTCAGTTCCACCATCCAGGAATGGATCGACGCCGGCCAGCGTCCCAACATCGGTTGGCAAATCCTTGCCTACCTTCTGCTAACCGCCGCCGAGATCCTCGTCTCCATTGTGGCCCTCGAGTTCTCCTATACACAGGCACCCCGTACGATGAAGTCGATGATCCTCGGCCTCTTTCTTGCCGCCGTGGCACTCGGGAATCTCTTCACCGCAGGCGTGAATCACTACATCCAGATTCCGGAACCTGGAAAGACGGTCCAAAAACAATTGGAAATGGCAGCGGGCAAGGATCACAAGGCGACTGCCTCCGAAACGCACCCGGGCGCCGATGGGAAAATTGGAACAGACGACGACCTGGTGTATTCCCTCAAGTTTGGCAGGCAAACAAAGGTCGCAATCCCGAGTAAATCCTCACTCGAGGCAGCAGCCTCAATAATCGAGTCCTGGTCCCGGGCGAATGGCTCCATATTACCTCGTCCCGAAGTGGGTTCCGGAGAACTTGAAGGACTGAAGGACGAGTGGGGGAACGCTTTTCATTACTATCTTGAGAACAGCCAGAGCGCCCGCATTACCAGTAATGGTCCAGACACAGAGGCACAGACGCAATGGGACGTAGGAATTCGTGTCAAACTGAAGGAGCAACAAAAGAAGCAGGAAAAATCCTGGACGGAATCCCTGCGCCCCGACCGCCCATGGCTTGAACGCCGCAAGGAAAAGCTTGGCTATAAGAACGAACAAGATGAGGAAGAGGCAGGAGAATTCCATCGCACGTTCTTCGCCGGCGGTGGAGAACGCCTTGAGGGTGCCCACTACTACTGGTTCTTCACCATCCTGATGTTCATCACCGCCCTCCTCTTCATTCCCTACGCCTGGCTCTACCGGGGGGAAACCATCCTGCAAGAGTAGAACGGGCAGGAAGAGGAAGGTTCAGGAAACAAGAAGCCTTCCCGAGAGAAAGGTCCGCAGAATTTTCAGGTAATTGGAAGACCAGAAAATCGGCTTACTAAAGCCCATAGAGAACATCAACCATATCAATAGATTTTGGACCAGGAAGGACTCCGTAATTCATCTGATTCATTGTATACGCAAATGCTATGCGATTTTCTGGATCAGCAAAAGCATGGGAGCCTCCTGCACCAGAATGGTCATACGCACTTTTAGAGCTTCCAAAAAGATTACGCCTTATTAGATCATTTCTGCCCTTCATAAATCCGGCAGAAAATGCATTCCCCAAACAAAGAACCTTATCTTCACCTGAAACTAAAGGCTCTTCCATTAGAGAAAGTACGCGCTTCGAAACTATCTTCTTCCCATCCCATTCTCCTCCATTCGCAAGCATTGAATAAAATTTGGCCAGTGCTTGGGCTGTGCCGACCCCTCCCATCGCTGGTCAACCTGCGCTCCAGGAATCAGGTGAATTCATTCCTGAAACACCTCCCAATCCAGCAGGAGATCCAAAAGCCTTACGAGTCAAAGATTCAGAATCCATGAAAGCTTTGTAAAAAGCTTCTTCATCATCAGGATTCGACATTTTCCCGGGATAAAGTGTAGCCACTCTAGAATGATATTCTTGCGGCAACCCTATCCAAAATTCCAGACCCATCGGAACTGCAAAAGTCTCATTAAAATACCGACCTAGTGAAATTCCTTCTAAGCGCCGAACAAACTCATCCAACAAAAAACCAAAAGTTCTGGGATGATAACCATGACCTACCCCGATCTCCCATAAAGGAGCCTGCATTTCGATAGCTTTTATAACCTCGTTATAATTAAAAACAGAGACCTGTTCATTTAGAGCGGGAATTCCGGCCCCATGTGTGAGCACATCCTTAAAACTAATGTTTTCTTTTTCTGATCTTCCGAATTCAGGCCATATCTCAACTACTTTTATATCAAGTGAAAGACCTTGCTCATCCAAAAATTTTAAAACACAGGCAGAAGCAATACCTTTAGTCGCTGACTAAACAGGTACTAGTGTTGTTTCATCCCAAGGCCTAATACACTCCTTTTCACAGTAGCCCTCAGCCAAAGATATAATTTCTCTTCCACCTATCCATACAGACACTGAGGCTCCGAACTCTTCTCTTTCCTTAAAGTTTAATTTAAAGATCCGTTCAATCTTTTCTCTTAGACCTAGAGCATCCATTCGCAAATTAATGCCCGAAATTAAAAGGAATCCTTTAACGCAATTAGGTCAGGATCTTTGCGAGCTACATCTAATAAACTTTGGTCAAGGTCAAATGACTTTCTAAGACAATCAAAAGCAGTATCAACATTACCAATTACGGCCTCATAGCATCCCTTGTTGTAAAAATAAATTGCATCCTTCCGAACAGATTCAGGCGCTTCTTCTAGCAATGCAAGGGCCTCGTCTGTGCGATTCATTTCATGGAGGCAATATGCTCCCTGAATAAATCCGACTCCATTCTGAGGCTCCATCCGTTGGAGCTCCTCACTCAAAGCGTAAGCTGCATCCCATTTTTTCTCCTTAAGCAATAAAAGAATCTTTATCTGCAGAATTGATGGAGTCAGGGGAAAAGACCTTTCAACTTCCTTTAACTCGTCCCATGCATCGTCATACATTTCCAATTCGTAATAGCCACGAACGGCCTCTAATCGTAACTCACTGTTTGAAGAAGGATCATTAAGGTAAGACATCAATGCTAAATTCTTGTTGGTAACAAACCGTTGATCCGGATCTCTAAATGGTCAAGCACAAGAACTAATTTTACTCATCATTAGTAACTCCTATAGCCTCTAAATTTTTTCGAATTTGCTGATTCTTTGGATCAATCTTAAGCGCATGCCCCCACGCTCTTTGTGCTTCAGCTTTTTTACCTTGCCTAATCAGGGAAAGACCCAGATTTGACCATCCCAAGACTGAATTAGAGTTCATTTTAACTGCTGTTTCACAGAAGATTTGAGCCTCTACCGGATTTTTTTTTTGTAGATAAACGTATCCCAAATTCAGGTAAATGAGATAATCAGTGCCCTTCATCTTGGTTGCCTCCTTGAGAACAATTTCCGCGTCATCAAATTCCTTCATTCTAATGAAAAGAGAACCCAAATTAGAATATGCAGACAATCCGGATGGGTTCGCTTTGATAGCAGATCTATAAGCCTTTATCGCTTCTTGAAAATCACCTCGACTTTCATATTGCTTACCTCTCATTAAAGGATTCAATTCTGATGATATTTCCTGGTCTTTAAATTTCTCCAGTATCCTTTTAGCACCATCAGTATCGCCTACCCCCCTAAGCGCTGTAGCATAATTGCTTGCCACATGAAATGATTCAGGATCGATTTTGTTTGCTTCTTTCAAAACACCTACAGCTAAATCGTTTTTTCCTAATTCAATGTAACTCGCTCCTAAATTTGAAAGGCTATCAACAAATTTTGGATTCTCTTTAACTGCCCCCTTGTACCATTCCACTGCTTGCTCATGGAATCCCTTACTCCCATAAATGTAACCAATATTATGATAGGAATGGTAATGCCTAGGATCTGTTTTAATCGCTTTTTTATACCATCCTATTGCTTCTTTTAGATTCCCTTCATCCTGCTCTGCTTTACCTCGACTAAATTGCGACAAAGCTTCACTCCCAAAATCAAAAAGACCTTGAGCCTGGCTATTGCCACAGCTCAAACAAAAGATAAAAAATAAATTCCCAGCAACTAATCGCATAATTTATCAGACCGTTACTTTTAATATTAAACTAACAGTTTTTATTTATATAGAGGCCCATTACACATAAATAACAATAAATAAACTATCAAAAACATTATTACATTAGACAATTACTCCAGTGCCACGAAATTAGTTACAGTGAATAAGGCCTTTGTTCTAGGTGCCGGGCTTGGCAGCCGGCTTAAGAAACTCACAGAGAAATTACCGAAACCCATGATACCGGTGTTCGGTAAACCTCTCATCGAATATACCTTTGATCACCTTAATGAATCAGGCATTAACCAATTCATAGTCAATACACATCACTGCGCAAAAGCATACACTAATCATTTTGAAAATAACCATTACAAAAAAACGCCAATCACATTCAGGCATGAACCAGTGCTCCTTGATACTGGAGGAGGAATTGATAACGTATCTGAATTATTATCTCCTGACCCATTCCTAGTATACAACGGCGACATTTTAACTGACCTACCAATAATCAATCTTCTCAATCATCATATCGCCAACAAAAATATAGTCACCCTTGCATTACGTACGAATGGCACAGGAAAACACATTGCACTGAACTCAAATGCAGGGAAAGTAACTGATATAAAAAATTTGCTTAATAATGGCAATATTGGAAATTACCAGTTCACAGGAATTTACGCCTGTAATCCACAGTTCCTTAATTACCTTCAACACAAAGAAAAGCACTCCGTGATCCCAGTGTTCTTAAAATTAATTCAAGAAAAATTACTGGGAGGAATCGTCATCGATGACGGCAACTGGTGGGATATGGGAACACGCACGAATTACCTTGAAGCACATCAAATACTATCAGAATCTAAATTTCCAAATTATCTCACAGGTGACAAAAGCGATTTCAAAAAGAACCATTCTAAAGAAAGTCAAATCGCGCCTGATGCCAAAATCGATAAAGCTTCATACATTGGAAAAGGAGCTTCAATTGGTTCAAGAGCCAATATCATTAACAGTATCATCTGGCCAAACAGTAAAGTAACCTCTGACTCTCAATTAGTACGCTGCGTCGTCAGGCATGGACAAATTGCTAAAGGAAAACTCGAAAATATCGATATTTAGTATTATTATTACCAACCGTTAAATTCTTAATGTCTGATGATTTGATTAAAGCCACTATAAAGGCACTTCCCGATAAAGATTTCAAGAAAGCTACTTGTGAGCCCATCAGTATAGGTGGATCTGATCGTAACTATCACCGTATCAATCTCAATAATGATCAAAGTCTTATTGTTATGGAATACACAAGCGAAAGACCTGATAACGCAAAGTTCGCAGTTGCAACAAATACACTCAGAAGACTTGGCGCTGCGACTCCAGAAATTTTAAACCATGATTCGGAAAATCAACTTATATGGTTAGAGGATCTAGGAACTGAACACTTGTGGGATCACCGTGATGCAAAATGGGACGAACGATCAGCCTTATACAAATCTGTAATAGATGAGTCTAGGAAGTTTCACGAAGAAAATGAACAATCACTAAATAAAGAAGAATTAATCCAACTTGAACCTCCTTTTGATGAAAACTTATACAAATGGGAACAAGATTACTTCTTTGATCATTTTCTATCTTATTATTCAAGGCGGGCTCCTTCATACCAGAATTCTTTGAGAGCAGAAGAAGAATTTAAACGACTAATTGAAACGTTAATTAGCCCTGAACGAACACTTATACATCGTGATCTTCAGTCACAAAATATACTATTAAAAGAAAATAAACCTCACTTCATAGACTACCAAGGTCTGAGGCTAGGTCTTCGTGAATATGATATAGCGTCACTCCTATATGACCCATACGTAAGTTTCACAAAAAAACAACGCTCCGAATTAGCCGACTATGCTTTCAAGGGACAAGAAAAATCCGAATGGGAACCCCTCTTCATAGGCTGTGCAATTCAAAGACTCATGCAAGCACTAGGAGCATATTCACGATTAGGAAATCAACTCGGCAAGACTGACTTCCTAAAATATATACCTCAAGCATTAGATAATTTACGTGAGATACTAAGTAAAGAAAACATTCTGCCAAGGCTCGAGCCTTACCTAAGCGATGAAGCTCTAGAGTTTTAAAAGAAGTGAAATAGAAAATGCTCCAGGCATTCCAAAGAACGCCTCACCAAAACCTTCCGATCCAGCCGCTTCCGATCTTAGCAGTTGCTGATTCAGGTTCTAACTTCGACATATTTGAAACTGATCCAGGTTCCAGTATACATCCTGATGTAAGTCCAGCCGAAAAACCATTTTCAGTTGTCGTGCATGCCTATGGCCATCCTGAAAATGCCCTTATTAAAGGGATGCTTCGATGGAGATCTATTAATAGTAATTCTTGGAATAAAGAGCCATTAAGTAAGGTAGAAGAACAAAAATGGGCAGGGACATGGACTCCGCCAAACCCCGGAAACTATGAATGGAAGGTCGAGCTATGGAACGAAAATGAATCATATGAAACTCACAAACTAAACAAAGCCGAAAACATTCGCACTCTCAGGGCTGAAAGATCCGACCTAATACAGGCGAACTGGCATCAATTATCAAAATTATCACTTTCTGAAATAAATACTTTCCCTGAAGCGAATCCTTCAGATGTATTCTTATTGCCTCCAATATTCCCTGTCGGAAATGATAATTTAATCGGAAATAATGGTCTCGGCCATTACAGCATTGATAAGGAAATAGGAGACGCCATAACCTTTGGTAAGTTCGCGGCTAACATTTCATTCAGAGGAATCACATTGGCAATGACATTACCTATTCATTGTTCGAGCACTCATCCATTCCGAATTAAAGAACCTTCCCAATTTTCCGCAAAGGGAATCCCTGACCTAATTAGTGAAGGGTGGCAAGAAAGAAGAGCCAAATGGGAATCCATTTTCCGCTACTGGATAGTTCAAGGAATAGAAATATTCGAACTGTTAGAAATCACTCAGTTTCCCCTGTCATTTTGGGATGATTTAATCCAGTCATTACGCAAAGACTTTCCTCATATTAGTTTTATCACGAAAGAAAAATTAACAGAAGAGGAACGCCAAAAAATGTTGAGCGTTGGCTTTTCCGATTGTAATGAATTCCTAAATCCAAAGAAAAAAGATCTTCACTTAGACCCTCAAAAAGAAGAACCAGATGAAAGTTCATTTCTTATGGAAAACACTTCAATAAAGTGTCTGAGCTCCGATCCAAAACTTAAAGTTTCTTTAGACAAAATAGCTAACAAAAAATTCCTCCTGATAATCAATAATACTGACCCTTCGATAAAAAGATCAGCCAAAATTCACATCGAAAATTCAGGTAATAATAATCTAAAAGAACAAAAACTCTATTACCTACGAGATCTAGATAACGGTAGAGCTTATCGATGGCATGGCAGCAATAATCATATCACGTTAAAAGCCGGTGAACTGGAAAAGAAATTCCTAATCGAACTAAATTAGAAAATTATTTAGACTTTCAAGTGAGCTATAAAAAGAAAGCAACTATTTTCCTAATTCTATGTGTGATTCTAATATCGCTCATCAGTCGCGAAGAAAATAACGGAACATTCTCGAATTTTAACCGTGGATATATTAATTGGCTCATTGATACTAAAAAGGTCAAATCCAAGCCACCGTCAGTGACCTTGCTCAGGATTAGTAATTCTGAAAACTCTATATTCCAGGAATGGCCTCCCAGCCCGATAGATTATGCTATCATACTAAAAAATCTTAAAGAGCATGAGGCCAAGCTAGTAGCAATTGAACCATCAATGTCATGGAACAATGCAGGGGAAGGCTTGCTAGAAGCTTTGCGCACAGCCAGCCTTAAATATAATAAGGGCGAACTGCTAATGGGTGCCGTATTTCAAATGGACCAATCCGTGTTCGAACCCAATGATAAGTTAATTAATTTACTCAACCCTATATCAAATATTAGCGGCGATATAAAACGCATCCCTGAATTTACGATGATAGATCCATTACCCGATCGACGCTTAACATCAATCGGGATCCCTTTCGGGTTCACTTCAATAGATATGGCTGAACAGGATAAGATAGATAATCCTCTAAAGGTTCCACTCCTAGCTCGCATTAAAGAAACTGTTGTTCCTTCCTTTATTCTTAGAGCAATAATGATGGAACAGGAGATGGATTCCAATGACCTCACAATCCATTTAGGAGATAAGATTGTTTTCGCGAGTGGGACTACAATACCAATCGATTCTAAAGGGTCTTTCGAAGCTTTCACCGGATCACGCTCAGACATTAATAAAGAAGACATAAATATATTATCCCTACCACAAAAGGAACTCAATGAATCACAACTTAGGTCCTTATCAAATCGCATTATTCTCGTAGGTATTGATACCAAAAAAGAACAACTAATACCTTTCAGGTTCGGCGTAAACATTTCCAATGCAGAACGGATTGCCCTTTCGATAGCAACTATACAAAGCAATCTATTCATCAACTCATTCTCGTCATTCTATGAATATTTCATTTGGATCGGCATCATATTGATTGGTCTATACTTCATCAGGCTAAAACGCTCAAAAGCAGTAGTCAGATCTTTGCTTACAATAATTATTTATTTGGCAGTAAGCATGGTCCTATTTCAAAGTAATAATCAATGGGTGTCACCCATGACTCCACTATCATTGATGACTTGCATTTTAATTACTTCCTGGACCCTTTGTCCGAAAATGGAAGAATAAACAATTCTCAGTGAGCCTTGCCGAAAGACATGATCACTGCTTATATTCATCTACTATGACTCGTCGTAATTTCATTAAGGGCACGACCATCGCATCAGGAATAATAAGCTTTCCGAACATTATTCCCGCAAAACTACTGGGAAAAAACTCACCAAGCAATAAAATCACTGTTGGTATGATTGGAACCGGAAACCATGGGACCCATCGTAATCTTAATATGTTTTTACGACAACCTGATGCCAAAGTACTTGCGGTTAGTGATGTCTTTAAGAGTCGAATGGTCAAGGCTCACCGAATGACCAATACGCATTATAAATCTAATGATTGCTCAATGCACTCTGACTTCCGTGAAATACTGGATCGCAAAGATATTGATGCTGTAATGATATCTACTCCCGATCATTGGCATGCACTCATGTCCTCAATGGCTATTCGGAGAGGCAAGGATGTGATCTGTGAAAAACCCACTCTAACCGTTGCTGAAGGTCGCTACATTGCAGACCTTGTAAAGAAAACAGGACGCATATTCCAAACTTCCACAGAAGATCGAAGTTTATTTATTTATCATCGATTGGCAGAAGTGGTCCGTAACGGAAGGATAGGAAAACTAAAAGAAATAAAAGTAACCTTACCTGCAGGGAAGCGATTTCCAAACGAGAAGGAAAGCAAGATTCCGGAAGGTCTAGACTATGATCTTTGGTTAGGGCCAGCTCCAAAATCTCCTTACACCAAAAACCGCACCGAACAACAACACTGGCGCCATGTGTGGGACTATTCTGGCGGTAAATTCTCAGACTGGGGAATGCACCAACTCGATACAGCTCAGTGGGCAAATAACACAGAAAATACAGGACCCATAAAAATTTCAGGGAAAGGAACCATTCATGAAGGAAGCATGTATAATACTTTCGTTGATTATAAAATAAAATATTCGTACGCTAATGACATTCAATTATCTGTGAGCAGTGGAGGAACGAGCATACACTTCTATGGATCCGAGGGATGGTGTGGAAGTAAAAGCTGGGATTCAGGGCTTGAAGCCAACAAAATCGATATTGTTAAAGAACCCATTCCCGAAAATGGACTTCACTTATATACCTGCAAAGGTGGAGAGCACCGCAATTTTCTTGACTGCGTGAAGTCTCGTAAAGATCCTTATTTTCCTGCTGAGATCGGGCATCGATGCGCGACTCTTTGTCACTTAGGAAACATCTCCATGAGGCTAAATACAGCTTTAGATTGGAACCCTCAGAAAGAAATGATAACCAATAGCAAGCAGGGAGCATCTATGCTTTCACGCAAAATGCGTGAACCGTGGAATCTAGAAAAGTCTTAATACCGATAATGCTCAGGCTTATATGGACCTTCTTGCGGAACTCCAATATAATCTGCCTGCTCTTCAGTCAATTGCGTTAGTTTAGCACCTATTTTTCCTAAGTGCAGAAATGCGACTTCTTCATCTAGCTTCTTAGGAAGAACATAAACGCCAGGAACGTATGTTTCTCTATTTTCCCATAGATCAATTTGCGCAAGTGTCTGGTTAGTAAAGCTGTTAGACATTACAAAACTCGGATGACCTGTGGCACATCCAAGATTAACAAGTCTTCCCTCTGCCAGCATATAAAGCTGCCTTCCATCAGAAAAAGTATATTGATCTACTTGAGGTTTTACGGTCTCCTTAATAACTCCTTCTGAATTATTCAACGCGTCCACTTGAATCTCATTATCGAAATGACCAATGTTACAAACTATTGCCTGATCCTTCATCATCAATAAATGATCAACCCGGATGATATCTTTATTGCCTGTAGTGGTGACATAAATGTCCGCCCACCCAAGTGTATCCTCTACGGTCAATACTCGAAACCCTTCCATCGCTGCCTGTAGAGCACATATCGGATCTATTTCGGTAACAATTACTTGGGCTCCTTGCCCGCGGAACGCCTGTGCACACCCTTTACCAACATCTCCGTAACCACAGACCACAGCAACTTTCCCTGATATCATTACGTCCGTCGCACGTTTAATTCCATCAATCAAAGATTCTCGACACCCATACAAATTATCAAATTTAGACTTGGTAACTGAATCATTCACGTTAATGGCCGGAATTCTAAGCTTTTTCTGTTCAGACATTTGATAGAGCCTATGAACTCCTGTCGTGGTTTCTTCTGAGACTCCTTTCCAATCATCCAGATACTTGGTCCATTTATCAGGAATTTCAGAATGGATACTTTTCAATAAATCCTTAATGACTTGTTCCTCTTGAGAATCACTTTGTGATTCAATCCACTCCGAACCTTCTTCAAGATCTGCTCCTTTGTGAATGAGAAGAGTTGCATCACCACCATCATCTACAATAAGTTCAGGACCTTTACCATCAGGCCATGTAAGTGCATCCAAAGTACACTGCCAATACTCTTCTAATGTCTCACCTTTCCAGGCGAAAACAGGAACGCCAGATGCAGCAATGGCTGCCGCGGCATGGTCTTGAGTAGAAAATATGTTACACGAACACCATCTAACATTTGCCCCGAGATCCTTGAGGGTTTCAATAAGAACGGCCGTCTGTATTGTCATGTGCAAAGAGCCCATGATCCTTACACCTTCTAGAGGCTTATCAGCAGCATATTTTCTTCGGGTCGCCATTAGACCAGGCATTTCATGCTCAGCTATTGAAATTTCACGACGTCCCCACTTCGCCAATTCAATATCGGCAACCTTATAGTCTTTTACCTCTGTAGAAATATTACTCATTAATTTAATATTAAAATTACTCTCCAACTGCCGACATCAAATCTTCGACTTTATTAGTCTTTTCCCAAGTTAAGGATTCCTGCTCATTCTCTCTTCCGAAGTGCCCGTAATTAGTTGTCTTCCGATAAATAGGACGAAGAAGATTAAGCTGAGAAATAATATCTGCCGGTTTGAATGAAAAAACATCGCGAACGGCACTCTCTATTTTAGTCTCATCAACTGAGTTAGTACCAAAAGTCTCTACACTAAGAGAAACTGGCTCCGGAAAACCAATTGCATACGCTGTCTGCAATTCGCATCGATCAGCGAGACCAGCAGCAACGATATTCTTCGCCACCCATCTACACATATATGCCGCTGAGCGATCCACTTTTGATGGGTCCTTTCCTGAGAAGGCTCCTCCTCCATGTCGGCCCATCCCTCCATACGTATCAACAATTATTTTGCGGCCAGTTAGACCGCAATCTCCTTCTGGCCCACCAACAATAAATAAACCAGTCGGGTTGATATGATATTTTGTATCTTCAGTAAGCAATTCAAGCGGTAACACTTTTTCTATTAGATCCTTCTTGAGAATATCCCGTATTTCTTGAGTGGAAATTTCTTTGGCATGCATCGTTGAAACAACAACCGCCGTGATGCGACTCGGCTTACCTTCAACATATTCGACTGATACCTGAGTCTTGGAGTCTGGTCTCAACCACGTATGTGCACGACTCTTTCTTAGATTGGTCATCGCTTCACCAAGTTGGTGCGAATAAGCTATCGGCGCAGGCATGAGCTCAGAAGTATCATTACACGCGTAACCAAACATGATCCCCTGATCACCTGCCCCCTGCTCTGTAGTCTCCTTATCATCAGCCGCTGCTGCATCCACCCCTTGCGCAATATTAGGTGACTGTTGACCCAGTAAATTCAGAAAGAAAAAATTCTGTGCATCAAACTTGCAAGTATAACTGAAATCTGTGCCGTTCGCATAAGCAGAATCATAATTCATGTCCTCGAGTGTCTTTCTGACAACCGAGCGATAATCGAATTCTGAACCAGTTGTTATTTCACCACCAAGAATCACTGCATTGTCTTTGACCATTGTCTCACACGCGACCCTAGATGAATTGTCCTGTTCAAAACATGCATCTAATACAGCATCTGAAATAGTATCACACACTTTGTCTGGATGCCCTTCGGTGACTGATTCTGAAGAAAAAATTAAGGAATTTGCCATATATCTAAATATCGTGATATGTTGATATGTCCGTCTAAAAACCTATGACGTCAATACTGAAATGGCTCAAATTGCTTGCCGATCCCACACGAGTAAGAATTCTGCGAATTTTGCGTAAAGAAAAACTCTCCGTAGCAGAAATTCAAAATGTGCTTGGAATGGGGCAATCCCGAATATCTTCCCATTTAGCCCAATTAAAATCATCAGGCCTACTCAAGGACGAAAGGTTCGGCAAAAACATTTATTATGAAATAATTGAACCCAATGAGGCAGAAAGAGAGGGCCTCAATAGAATCTTTGCAGTCATCGATTCCGCATCAGAGGAAATACCAGAATGTTTTGAGGATTCAGAAGCATTGAAATTAGCTCTTGAAAAGCGTTCAGATAAAGCAAGGGCATACTTCGATAAATTGGCTGGCAATTTTGGTCAAAAATACGTGCCAGGTAGGAGTTGGAAAAGTTTAGCTGAAATGCTTCTCCAAATTATGGATCCAGGCATTGTCGCTGATTTAGGATCTGGTGAAGGCACCTTAACCCAACTCCTAGCTCAAAGAGCAACAAAGGTTATTGCCATTGATAGTTCAAACAAAATGATTGGTTATGCATCTAAGATCAGTCAGGAGAACGGTTATGACAATATCGAATACAGGCTCGGCGATATCCAATCTCCACCCATAGATGATGATACGGTAAATCTCACCATTTTAAGTCAAGCACTACATCACACTACCAAACCGCAAATAGCCATTGATGAAGCTTTTAGAATTACAGCTCCTGGTGGGAGAGTAGTTATTCTTGATCTTTTGAGGCATGACTTCGAGCAAACCCGTGACCTCTATGCTGACATTTGGCTAGGATTTACAGAAATTGAACTAATAGAATATCTTAAAAATGCTGGATTCATTTCCATTCAAACTGCAATAGTTGATAAAGAGCAGAAGGCCCCACATTTTGAAACTCTAATGGCACTTGCCTTAAAAAAGGAATAATTAATTCTCAGAGAATTCCCAAATCTATGATTATCAACAAACAACCTCTCAAGAATTAACAATGTTTACTGGACTCGTCGAAAAAACAGGGAGCATTTCAACTGTGCAAGCTGCAGAGAAAGAAGCTAAAATAATTATAGATATTCCTTTCTCAGATGAATTATCCATAGGGGACAGTGTAGCTGTCAACGGATGCTGCTTGACTGTGTCGGCAATAGATAAAGAGAAAGCTTCGTTCGATTTACTAGCACAAACATTAAAGGTAACTGCCTTCAATGAACTAAAGCCCGGAATGATTGTTAATCTTGAAAGGGCCCTCATTGCAGGTAACCGGATAGGCGGACATCTTCTCACAGGACACATAGATACCGTATCTGAAATAATCACCTACGAGCCAATGGATGAAGACCATAAGTTAGAAATTCTTCTTCCTGGAAACACGGCTAATCTGGTCATTGAAAAAGGATCTATCTCAGTAGATGGAATCAGTTTAACAATTGCTGAAGTCAATGATGACAACGGCAGCTTTACTTGCTTCATCACTCCTCATACACATAAAAACACAAATCTTATAGAGATAAATCAAGGAGCCCAAGTAAACTTAGAATTCGATCTTATAGCAAAGCACGTCGAACGCTTAATTAACTATCAAAAATAGATAGTAATCCACATTTATTTCAATATGAAGAAATAGTTTTTAGGCGAAATATATTTCATAATATTACTGACAAGCTTCGCACTCTTCTCCGTTCATCCTAGCCTCAATACTACAAGCCTCAACCTCTTCAGGTGTATGCTCTTTCTTGGTTTCTTCCTCCTCCCCTACTGATCGATTCCTCTCTTCTTTATTACCCTTGACAGTGGATTTCTCAATATTTGAAGCCGCAAGGCTACGAAGGTAATAAGTAGTCTTTAAACCGGAACGCCAAGCCTCTCTATACATATGTGATAAGACCTTAAGATCTGGCGTGGCGATAAAGAGATTCAATGATTGCGATTGGTCGATCCACTTTTGACGACGGGCTGCAGATTTAATCAACCATCCATAATCAATGGAAAAAGCCGTAGAGTATTTCTTTTTTAGATCATCAGGAATCTCATCAATATCGTCCAATTCCCCATCATGATATTTGAGCTGGTCAGCCATGTCCTTGCTCCAAAGATCTAACTTCTTAAGATCTCTTACCAAATATGAATTCAACACTATGAAGTCACCAGAAAGATTACTCTTAACAAAGAGATTCTTATAAGTCGGCTCAATACATGGCGAACTTCCCATAATATTCGAAATTGTTGCGGTCGGGGCAATCGCAAGAACATTAGAATTACGCATCCCTTGTTTCTTTATCTTTTCGCGCAACTTATCCCAATCCATTTTACCTCCACGAGCCACATCAACTTTTTCTCCCCTCTCCTGCTCCAGAAGATCTACAGTGTCCGGAGGTAATAGGCCTCGATGCCATTTGGATCCTTCATAAGTAGAATAGGGTTCACGCTCCTTCGCTAAATCACTAGATGCTTCATATGCATAGTAAGCAATGGCCTCCATAAATTCATCATTGAAATCAACTCCTTCTTGGGATCCAAAACAATTATTTCTCTGGAATAAAGCGTTCTGCAGTCCCATCACGCCAAGACCAATTGGTCGGTGCCTCTGGTTGGCCTTACGAGCAGCTTCTGTGGGATAAAAGTTAATATCAATTACATTATCGAGTGCCCGGACAGCAATACTGACAGTCTCCTGTAGTTTTTCATGATCAATTTCACCATTCTCATCAAGATGATTATCAAGCACTATCGATCCCAAGTTACATACTGCTGTTTCGTCAGGGCCTGTGTTTAAAGTAATTTCAGTACACAAGTTAGAACTATGTATTACCCCGCAATGATCCTGGGGACTTCTAATATTACATGGATCCTTAAAGGTTATCCACGGATGGCCCGTCTCAAAGAGCATTTTTAACATGTGTTTCCAAAGCTCAATCGCTGGCATTGTTTTCCCAAAAACCTCACCAGATTTGACCTTTTCTTCATATTCCAAATATCGTTTTTCAAAAGCGCTACCATAAAGTTCATGTAGGTCTGGAGCCTCATTCGAACGGAACAGAGTCCAATCTTCCCTAGCTTCCATCCGTTTCATGAATAGGTCAGGGATCCAATTGGCCGTATTCATATCGTGAGCTCGCCGACGGTCATCACCGGTATTCTTCCTCAGATCAAGGAAGTCCATGATGTCTAAATGCCAACTCTCCAAATAAGCACAACCTGAGCCTCTTCTCTTCCCTCCTTGGTTAACAGCTACTAACTGATCATTGTGCAATTTAAGAAATGGGATCACTCCTTGGCTTTCCCCGTTCGTCCCTTGTATGTAACTACCAGTTCCACGAACTGCTGTCCATGATCCTCCCAAACCTCCTGCCCACTTGGAAAGATAAGCGTTCTCAGCAATACCTCGTTGCATGATGGATTCGATCGAATCGTCTACCTTGTATAAATAGCAAGAACTTAATTGAGAATGATTAGTAGCAGAATTAAATAATGTTGGAGTGGAAGAGCAGAATCTGCGGCCCTTGTATAAACGATATAGGTCAATAACTTTCTCTGAACGATCATTCGATTCATCCAAGAATAAACCCATGGCCACGCGCATCCAAAACAACTGTGGAGTTTCTAGCCGACGATGCTTTTCAGACGTCTTATCAACAATTAAATATCGGTCATATAACGTTTGGATACCAAGATAATCGAAGTCTAAATCCGCAGCCGGATCAATCGCTTCAGCAAGCGCATCAATATCATGCTCTCTCAATCGTTTATTGAGACGGCCAATATCAATTCCTCTCTGCACACTAGCCTTGAATCCCTTGCGGTGAGCCGCTGGCAAGGCACCTATTCCATCATCAACGATACTCCAATCAAGTACCTCCTCATATATATACGTTAATAAAATTCTTGCCGCAAACTTAGAAAAATCGGCGTCTTTCTCTATTAAACTTTTAGAATTCAGAACAATGGTTTTATCCAAATCAGCCCGATTCATTTCAGGAAAGACAGATCGTCGTAATTCTCGTTCTATCTCATCTGTACTCAAACAAAGATTCAGCTCGAGAGAAGCGAACTCAATTCTTTTACGTAAATCAGCTCCATCCCAAAGCAGAGTTGATTCGTCTTCATTACGAACCAAGACCAACGAATCTTGATTCGGATCAGCTTCCGTGGCAGCAGCTTCTTCTGCTTCGACTCGTTCTACCTCACGCAACAAAGCGCGATGAGCACGATAAAGGATATATGCCTCCGCCACCTTAAAGTGCCCCTGCCGCATCAATTCTTCTTGGACCCTGTCTTGCAAATCCTCAATGTGGATAAACCCAACCTCACTCTCACTCATCTTGTCACTCAGTCCCTGCGTAACATCAGCTGCCGGACTAGGATCAAGTTGTAATGACAGGAAAGCCTGACTCACAGCAGCCTCAATCTTTCGAGCATTCCAACTAACTGACTTACCGTTGCGACGAAGAACCTTGATAGTCTGATTCTTTGTTTGATCATCAGGCGTAGAATTCTCAGCGTTATTCCGTAAGCGCATAATCAATGAACGAGCAACATCGTGCGCATTGTTCTTAACAAGTGCACGCTCAATAATTTTGGTCAATTCAACTGAATTGAAAGTAACCTCAGAAGAACTTGAATCCTCCGTCTGCTCAACAATATCCTCAGTGACTGAGCGAGCAATACCCGCAACTAACCGCTGATTTTCGTCATTAAAAATATTTTCTTCTTTGCGAGAAAGTAGTAAATCAGTGAGGGCTCCACCTACAGTGTCAGCAACATCTGCAACATTATAGTCTCTTACTTGACCTCCAATCTCTATTTTAATCTGAAGCTTGCCAGGGAGGGAGGGCGCCTCTTCATCAGCAAAGTCAGACCAATTAAATCGAGGCTTCTCTTCATCCGAAGCATGAGTAAATTGCTTAAGTAATATATCTTCTTCTAAAACATTTCTTCCGATCATATGACAGTGGAGTTGGAAATATTGGCAGGATAAGTTTAGTGTCTTGTGGTATTAAAATAGAAAATCAATTAAAGTTCATCATCATCTACACTCTCAAGAGACGAAGCTTTCTGGTACTCAGTGACTCTTCCTTCAAAAAAGTTTTGTTCTTTCTTAATGTCCATCATTTCCGCAAGCCAAGGAAATGGGTTCTCTACATCAGAGCATAACGGTTTAAGCCCGACACCCTCGAGCCTGCGATCAGCAACATAATCAATGTATTGGGTGAATTCCTCACAACTCAAGCCCACAGAATTCACTGGCAAACAGTCTTCTATAAACTCTTTTTCTAATGTGACTGCTTGTCTCATTATTTCTCGCAATTCATCCCTAAAATCATCCGTCCAAATTTCTTTATTTTCTTCTATAAGATCCATGAACAGATTCCGACAGAGTTTTATATGATTAGATTCATCACGGAGCGTATATCTAAACATTTGCCCAATGCCTGGAAATTTATTTTGCCGGTAAAGACTTAAAATCATTCCAAAAAGACCATAAAATTGAGTGCCTTCCATGCATTGCCCAAAAACAAAAATATTCTTAGCTAGTAGTTTTTTATTCTCTGGCTGAGTAAGATCAATATCTCTACGTAACTCGCCAGAAATACCGGTAACGAATTCATTCTTTCGCTTAATCGTTGGTATCTGCTCAAACATTGCTTCACACTCGTGTGGATTAATACCCAGCGAACTAATCATATAGAGTAGTGAATCAGCATGGATATTTTCCTCGTGAGCATGCCTGCCCAAGACGAGTTTAAGCTCAGGAGCGGTTACAAGTTCACGGACAACATGAAGCATATTGTCACCGACAATGCCTTCCGCTGCAGAAAAGTAACCTATTCCCATACGAATAATCCAGCGCTCACTATCTGATAGTTCCTTGTCTGACTGCCACTGCTCAATATCCTTTCCCATTGGAATATCCTCAGGTTCCCAATGGTTTGCTTTCATGTCCCGATAAATTTCATAAGCCCACTGATACTTCAAAGGTAACAGGTTAAAGGCCATGGTCGGACGACCATTTATAACTGCCTTAGCAGCAAAAGCTTCTTCTGCTTTGTCTTGGTCTAAAACGAACTTCTTATTGCCTATTTCGAACGTCTTTTCCATTAGATCAGATCCTCTTTCTTATTTTTTGTCTTCAAATTAATCAATTACTATTACTATTTTAGTTATCTTAAACGTTTTTATCTTGGTCGAAGCTCCGCTTTTTGATCAGCTAAAACCCCCGTAAAAGCACGTCTTTTCGCAACAAAAAGCATATGGTAACTCATTTGCATAAACCACTATATCTTGGTGAAGCGCCCGCTAATATGCACAATATATTGTGCCTAGGTCAAAATAAAAATAATTTTATTAGCGCCTCAAAGCACTCCTATTCTGGCATTCAACGAGTTACGCAAAAACTTTTTTTTTGTTTCTCTAAATTGTTAATATCTGTTGATAAGTTAACAAATTTTAAGTCTCAATTTTGCAATGCCGGAGAAAACCTTTAATAGAAGCTTAAATATCAGAAACTCAGAGGATTCTCTCAAATTTAAGGATCTTTGGATTTTAGTTTTATCATTATTTAAACTTGCTCAAAAGAAATTAAATAATGCACAATTAAAAAGCCAGCAAGACCCGACAAAAATGGATATTTTTCTCATCATTAAATCTATTACTCATTCAAGATTAATCGTTGGTATGCTCATATTAATCCTACTACCTGCTCATTCTTTTGCCGCAATCACTGCAGAAGAAGTGGAAGAAGCAATCAGCCCTGGATCCATCTATCTTGACTTTGTTAGCGAAGGTTCCTCTTACGCAAGTTCCACAAATCCAAATATTTCAATGGTAACAGATGCCGTGGACTGGGGTTGGCCTGACGGTAGCGATAATGAAGTTGCAGTTGCCTCAGATGAATTTGGTGACGGAAACATCTTCGATGATAAGTCGAATCCATCATCTGATTTCACTGCAACCGTATCAGGTTTGAACCCTGGTGACATTGCTGAAGTATTTGTACTGAATGTCATCAAAACAAATAGCTATGATTTTTCTTGGGCTCGCAGTCAAAGCACAATGATTCTTGAAATTTCTGAAGAAGGAATTGGTGGAGACTCACCAGCAATTATTGAACAAGAATTTAATGAAGAATCACTCACCTTTTCGGACCGTACTCATCAACATAATGGAGCCGCTTTTGATAATGAAGGGAACTTATCAACGAACGGAACTCAAATAATTGATCTGCCAAGCTATCTTCTTGGTGGCGATTATGTTCGTTTTGCTAACAACGCAAGAGACAACAATCCTTACTCTGCTTTTGTGGAAGCAGATGGAATAACTACTTGGTACCTTCTTGTAGATAATCGGTTAGACGGTGTAGCTGGAAATAAAAATTCTCCTAACAACACTGATCCAGTTCTGGGTGGAACATTACAATGGATCATTGATGATGGCTGGCAACGTGTTACCACGAACATATCACCTAATGGTCAAGCCGATTATACTGGCGTTGATGAGAGCGGAGACGGTTTTGGAGCCGGACAAGGATTAAATCAATTCTATTCAGTCTACTCATTAACAAGTGACAGCGTAACAGTCCAAGGACAAGGGATCGGAGGCAGTAACATGCTTAGCCTTATAACTCAGGGAAAAATGATCACAGTAAATAGCATTAAAGATGGGGGTTTACCTATTGTGGAAGATAATGGAATCGGTCCTGATTCCTATGCGATTTCCATTGGTTATTTCAATGCAAACGAAGACGGTACCATTAACGTTCGGCTAGGTAAGGGACTTCCGTATGACCAGGGTGGCAGAACTGAGTTGGATGGACTCGTTATTGTTCCTCCAGCCGACAGCGAAATTCCAATCCAGCAATTCACTGCAACGGATGAAAAAATTGCCCCCGGACAAAGCGTTACATTAAAATGGGCCATCAGTCCTGAATCCACACTCGCTAGCATCAGCCCGGGCAACATTGATATTTTGGCAAAGACAGGAGCTGATGGTAAAGGATCAATTGAATTGACTCCAAATCTAGAAACTGAATACACGTTAACCATAAACACCCCTGAAGAAGAAGGATCTACTGCTTCTGTTTTGGTTGGCGTTTCATTGATTGGTTACTTCATCGCAGAGCCCTCAGTAATTAACTCAGGCGAAGATACAACGCTCTCTTGGCTGGTCCGGGAAGATGCTTCTATCAGCATTCCTCCAATTGCTTGGTTAGTACCCCCCGAACCTGAAGGGACCGTTTCAGTTTCACCTGAAATAACAACCAAATACATTTTAACGGCAAGTGCTGGAGGGCAAAGCGAAAGTACAGAAGTTCTTATCAATGTCTTAGCTCCTCCTAGTAATGGCGGTAACTTCACAGCACCATTAGATGGTTGGAATTATACCTTTAACGGTGACGTAGATCCATTGTCCGTAGAATGGAATCATGACAATGGCTCTGATGCTTGGGACTCCTCTGATCTGGAATCAGGAGCTCCTGGCGGAGCCGCCATCTTAAATGAGAATGAAATTAACTTTCTTCGAATACAGGATACAGGAGACCCAAGGAATCACGGCTTCGATGACCCAGGATCAAACAGGAAAGTATACTTCACAAAGGACCTGACCACTATCTTAAGTGACAATTACTCCCCTCTAGTCGATGGAATTACTCTAAACTTCAGAGCCCGGGTACCAGTTCCGGATAACACTTTACCACTTGATGATGCACACCCTGGCGGAGGAAATAAATCTGAATGGGCGCCGAATGGTGACGGTTATGCCATTCACGACGGCGGAAAAGGCACTTTCGGCATCCGTGACAGCCTGAGCGGACAACTTATCTCATTTACATTATCCACGGACCCGGGACCAGGAAGCGATTATTCTGAAGGTATTGGCCTCTCAATGAATAGGCTCAATGGAGAAAACCCTTCAGCCGAAGTAGATGCGACTGATGGTAGCGGAGAAACGAATCTATTATCAATTGAACCACTGAACTGGAACGACTTCTGGATCACTATAGAGTCGGACACGTCAGGCTCTGGATCTCACCGAGCAGACATTTACATGAATGGTAACAGCACGCCTTCAAGTTATTTTCTGACCGCAGGCACCGGAAGTGATGCAGGAACTACCTACATGGCAATGGGTCTTGGAGCAACACCACAGTCTGGGGCCGTTGATATTGATTTCTTCAACATCAAAGAAGGTATACATATTCCAACAAACAATAAACCTTTTCAAATTATCAATATTTCCTATTCGGATAATGGAATATCTATTTCCTGGCCTTCTCGTGCCGGCGAGGCCTTTCTTATTGAAAAGAGTGAAGATGCTCTTTTCTGGGAAGAAATGGATGACTCTTATCCTGCTAGCGACGATAGTGAAGTGACTGAATTCTTGGATGAAGAAATCGCAGAATTCCGAAAGCTTCTGTATCGGGTCAGTCGGGCCACTGAATAACAATTACCAACCACAATAATCAAAAAATCTTAATACAAGATAAACTTCAAAAACCAAAATCACATGAAACGTTCAAAATACCAAAAAGCTATCTTCTGTGCTAGCCTCATTCTTAGTACAGTCATTGTTTTAGCCTCATTTCAGAAAGGTCATGCCCTTGAACTGCTCAGTTACTGGGACTTTAATGATCCATCCGATGCCACTTCTGCGACGGATATAACAGGAAATTCTCCTGACCTTGGACTTAATGGTAACGCCGCCTACACGGAAGATGGTGGAGGTCTCAGTGACTCAGCCGGCGACTATGCGTTGGACCTTGGCGGTGTCAATGATAGGTCCTATGGTCAGACCCCTGAAGGAGAGCATTTAAATTCTGCCTTTGATAATAATGCGATGTCTGTTGCCTTTTGGCAGAACACTACTCAGATTGGTAATACGAGTGCGTTCTGGATTCATTCGCCAGATGCTACGGGAGGTCAGCGCGGGTTTCAGGCACACACTCCCTGGGGCAATGGAACGATTTACTTTGACCATGTCGGAGGATTAGTTCAACTCAATCAGTGGCAGCACTTTGTGTTCCAGCGTGATGCGGACGGGAACATGGAGATTTGGGTCGATGGCGTGCTGGCCGCCTCTAAGGGTGGAGCTGAGCCTCTGGATTCATTCAACGGTATCATCACCATAGGCGCTGAGGGTCCAACCACGAACAATAGTATGGCTGGGCGCATTGATGATTTTGTAATCTTTAATGAGACGCTAGACGAGGATCAGATTGCGACGTTGGCCGGAGGAGCAAGTCCAATGGCATTGATTGATACGAGTGATGATGATGAGGACGGACTCCCTGACTTTTGGGAAGAATCGCTCGTGGATAATCTTGATGATTTGAATGGTAATGGAGCTGGTCCTGGACCCGGTTCAGGTACCGGAGACTTTGACGGGGACGGCTTAACTGATCTTGATGAGTACGAGGAGACGAAAACGAATCCAATCGTAGCAGATACGGATGGGGATGGACTACTAGACGGAGTTGAGACCGGAACAGGAACCTACGTGAGTGCGATCAATACCGGAACCGATCCGAAAAATGCAGACTCTGATGGTGATGGACTCGTTGATGGTGTTGAAACAAATACCGGAACATTAGTTGATGAGGAAGACACCGGAACGGATCCGAACAATGCTGACACGGATGGGGATGATTATACAGACGGTGGCGAGCTTGCAGGCGGAACAGACCCTCATGACCCAAATAGTAAAGGGGCGATCCCTTCTCCGTTTCTTTATGTAGACTTTGAGGATAATGCTACTGATCTCAGTGGTAATGACTACAACGGCGAAGTTAACGGGACTGTGAGTTTTGATGTGGAAGGGGCCGGTACTGGGCCAACACCGTTGACCGGCGCTAACTTCACTGGAGGGTTTCTTGACTTTTTTGATATTGATATGAATTCAATGATTCGTGATTTTGAGGATGGCAGCTATACCTTTGCCTGCTGGCTCAAGCCGATCGGTTCTGCTGGTGGTGAAGGCTTTATGTGGGGACAGACCAATCAGGGTATTCACAACGGGATCCGTAATGGAGGTTTCCTTCACACAACGGTACTGGAAGCTGAACAGTGGGTACATGCGGCATGGGTCTATGATGGAGCCACGGACACGGCGACGATTTACTTGAACGGAGAGCTTGACGGAGGACCGCAGGCCCAGAGAGCACCTAACGGTGATGGAACCTTTATCTTTGGTGCCCGCAATAATGGAGACGTACCATACAATGGTTATGTTGATGACGTGACCATCTGGAGGGAAGTGCTTCCGGAACCAACGATTAAAACCTTGGCTGAAGGAGCGAGCCCGATCGGTGCAACGCAAGAAGATGAGGACGGTGATGGGTTACCTGATTCGTGGGAGGAGAAGTACGGAGTCGATGACCCTGAAGGGGACGATGATAATGATGGTTTGACCAACATTGAAGAGCTCGAGGCGAGGACCAAACCTAATAAAGCGGACTCGGACGAGGACGGTTTAAATGATAAGCAGGAATTAGTGGACACCAAAACAAATCCACTCAATCCAGACACTGACAGGGACGGCCTCTTGGATGGGGTAGAAACAAATACCGGAGTCTTCGTCAGTGTTAATAACACTGGGTCCGATCCTTTGAAAGAAGACACGGATGGAGATGGTTACAGTGATGCCAAAGAATCAATTGATTCCTTGTCGGATCCAAATGACCCTAACAGCATCCCACCAAAACCAGAAATAAAACTCCTCGCTTATTGGGACTTTAATGACCCATCAGACCCGCAATCAGCAACGGATGTGTCCGGTAACTCACCTGCTGTAGATTTTACAGGGCCTGCCAAGTATTCAGATGACGGAGGCGGTTTCAGTGGAGCTGCCGGCGACTATGCGTTGGACCTTGGCGGTTTCAATGATCGCTCAGCTGCCGTAACACCAGAAGGCACGCACTTTGATGAGGCTGTTGAAACTAACGAAATGTCAGTCGCTTTCTGGCAAAATACCACACAGGTTGGTAACACTAGTGCATTCTGGATTCATGCACCTGCCGCAGGCGCAAATGAACGCGGATTTCAGGCTCACACTCCTTGGAGTAATGGCACCATTTACTTTGATCAGTCCGGTTGTTGCGGAGCCCCTCACCGACTCACTGTCGGAGGATTAGTTCAACTCAATCAGTGGCAGCACTTCGTGTTCCAACGCGATGAGGACGGAAACATGGAAATCTGGGTCGACGGCGAACTCAGAGCCGAAAAAGGAGGAGCCGAGCCACTGGATCCATTCAATGGTATCATTACCATCGGCGCAGAAGGAAACAACCTTAATAGCAGTATGGCAGGAAGAATTGATGACTTTGCAATTTACAATCGCCCACTTGATATCGCAGAAATTCAAGCCCTCTACGATGGAAATCTAGCAATCGACTTAATCACCCCCCCTGCCCTTTTTACTATCACAGACGTAGAGCGTGATGAGGATGGTCAGGTCACTTTCACTTTCAATGCAAGACCGAACGTCATTTATGCAGTGGATGTCTCTGAAGACTGTGAATTGTGGCAAGAACTTGATGATAATGTGATCGGAACAAAAGGAAAAGCCACTTTCATTGATATATCAGGACTTGGTGAACAGAAGAGCTTATTCTATCGTGTACGCACAATTGATTAAGAGCCGAACCGCTCTCATACCTATAGTCGCTCTTATCTCATTAATTGGTTGTAATGATAAATCAATTAATGGTGATACAGATAAGGATTCTACAAATTTCACAACTGTCACTCTCGAGAAATTAAAAACTGAAAGAGCAAAACTCGATCAGACTGTTTTTGCAGATGAAACTCAAGCAGTGCGTCATGAAGAGGTATTTATTCGTTTATGGGATGAATTAAGAAATGATGACCCTTATAAGGTCCTCAATAATTTCCCGTTCGATAACATTATCCTAGGTGAACCGGTTCCGAACCCTTCACCAGAGTGGGGAGTTCCAGGAATTAAGTTCGTTTCACTGAACGGCACAAAAAAGGAGCTTAATGTCACTGAATTTAGAGAACTCCTCAGTGATCTCTCTAAGAAAGGATGTAAACTTAAACAGAGCGAATGGCATCACACTAGTTTTCATCCAGCATCAAACAGCTCACCGGCCCGTTCGATAATTTCCTGCGAATTGCATTGCCTCTTCAACAGCAATGAACAGCGAATCATTGTCCGCGGAAAACTCAAAGTAACATGGGCGAATAATAAAGAAGGCCAACCAATCCCAAGCCTTATCGATACGACCGGGCTAGAAATAATAGCCCGCAAAGGGAAACCAATGTTTACTGAAATCATGGATGCGGACCCGGGGATTGAAGCGCCTGGTCGGTTCCCAAGATTCAGTCCGTTACTGGTTCGAGACTTAGACGGAGACGGACTATCTGAAATAGTTACAGCAGGTTGTAATCTAGTCTACAAAAACGAAGGGAACGGTAAATACACAAAAAGGGATTTCTTAAAGAATGGTATCAATCGACCAGCAGAAGCAGGCCTACTGGCCGATCTGAACGGTGACGGCTTCATCGATTATATTGGCGGCGATTCGGAGAGCGGATCATTATTATTCTTTTCTGGATCAGAAGGAGGACAATTCATAGACAGTCCTTACAAATTTAATATTCCGCCACTCAAAGGATTACATACAATCAGTGCAGGAGACATTGACGGCGACGGAGACCTTGATCTTTTCATCGGACAATGGAAAGCACCTTACATTGGAGGATCAATGCCTACTCCGTATTACAATGCAAATGACGGATACCCAGACTATTTACTTCGCAATGAAGGGAATGGCACATTCGTGGACATTACTAACAGTTCGGGACTTTCCGGAAAAAGCAACAGACGCACCTTCAGTGCTTCGTTAATTGACCTAGATTTTGATCAGGATCTTGACCTGATCGTTGTCGCTGATTTTTCTGGTTTAGACTTATACCTTAACGATGGGAAAGGCCATTTTTCCGACATCACGGACCAGCTTGGAAAGAAACGGCATGCCTTTGGAATGTCTCACACTTTTGGAGATTGGAACAGCGATGGAATTGAGGACCTGTGCCTCGTAGGAATGAGTTCGACCACGGCAAGAAGATTGGACGGACTTGGCATATCCAAACCAGGGTATGAAAAGTATTCAGAAATGCGCGCGCCAATGACATTCGGCAACAGACTTTATGTGAGGAACAAGGAAGGGGAATTATCTCAACCATCCTTCACCGCAGGAGCCGCTCGGTCCGGCTGGTCATGGGGTTGTGCAGCTACGGACTTCGATCTTGATGGAGACACTGATCTTTATGTTTCCAATGGGCACATCAGTGGAAAATCTGCAAAAGACTACTGTACCCGATTCTGGTGCCATGACCTTTATACAGGAACTTCAAAATCGAATGAAGTCATTGACAGTTTATTTAAAACTGAACTCTCGTCTGGGCTAGGTCGCGATTTTTCTTGGAACGGATTCGAACACAATGCAATGTTCATCAATCTCCCAAGCAAAGGTTTTTTTAATGCAAGTTTCCTCATGGGTACCGCATTCGAATACGATTCCAGAGCTGTCATCGCCGCTGATCTTGATGAGAACGGAACCCAGGATCTGATAGTCATTGAATACCAATCTTCAACAATGACTCAGCGGATGCATCTATATAGCAATATAGGAAATCCGGAACATTCATGGATAGGTGTAAAGCTGAAAAATAGCCCGGAAATGTCTCCTATTGGAACATTTATATCGATGAAATCTAAGGAAAGACAATGGAGCAAAACGATCGTCACCGGTGATGGATTCACATCACAAGGACCAGCGATCGCCCATTTTGGACTTGGAAAAATTAAAGATGTTACCGAGATTCAGATCCGATGGCCTAATGGAGAGATTCAGACCTTCCAAGAACCAGAAATCAACCAATACCATCAGATCGAATACAAACAAACAAAGTAAGATGTTCTGCTAAAAACGAGTATAAAGCAAAAGCATCGCATAATTGCTCCTATGAAACTTATTCTTTTCTTCAGCATATTCGCATTTGTTACTTCTGTGCAGGGAGCAACAAACTCAAAGCCTAACATCATTTATATTCTTCTTGATGATGCAGGATACGGAGACCTTTCTTGTTATGGGCAAAAACATTTTCAAACCCCAAACATTGATCGCCTCGCCGAAGAAGGAATTAAGTTCACTCAGCATTATTCGGGTTCAACGGTTTGTGCTCCGACCCGTTCAGTCTTAATGACAGGATTGCACACAGGACATACTCCGGTCCGAGGCAATAAAGAGATTAAACCAATTGGCCAGCACCCCATCCCCTCATCGACCTTCACGATCGCCGAAGCGCTAAAAGAAAGAGGCTACCAGACCGGCGCGTTTGGAAAATGGGGCCTAGGGAATCCAGGCTCTGAAGGGGCTCCCGAGAATCAAGGATTTGACCGGTTCTTTGGGTATAATTGTCAGAGGAACGCTCACACTTATTATCCGAAGTGGTTATTTGATAATGAAAAGAAAATAACTCTTGATGGCAAAACCTACTCCCATGATTTAATCATGGAAGAGGCCTTGGAATTTATTAGATCCTACCAGGACGGTCCGTTTTTTTGCTTCTTGCCGGTTACTATTCCGCATGCCTCAATGCACGTGCCTGAAAAATATGCTGCCCCTTTTAGAAAAAAATTCCCCCAATTCAAAAATAAGATCGGAAAATATTCCGGACCAACAGTCAAGAATCCGGCAGCTATGTTTGCAGGAATGATGACAAAACTTGATGAGGGTGTCGGTCAAATCCTTGGAATTCTAAAAGAGCTTGAACTCGATCAGGACACACTAGTCATGCTGAGTTCTGATAACGGACCGCACCGGGAAGGCGGTCACATGCCTGATTTTTTTGACTCTAATGGACCATTAAAGGGGCATAAACGCGATCTTTACGAGGGTGGAATACGAGTTCCTTTAGTGGCTAGATGGCCCGGAAAAATTGCCCCTGGAACTGTTACAGATCATATGAGTGCTCATTGGGACATTTTCCCGACACTTTGTGAGGTGACCGGAAAGGCAATACCTCAAAACATTGATGGGATCAGCTTTTTACCTGTTCTCCTTGGCAAAAAAAATCAAAGACAACACAAATATCTTTATTGGGAATTTCACGAACGGAGCGGGGCAAGAGCAATAAGATTCGGCAATTGGAAAGCGGTTCAACGTAATCTCAAAAAAAATCTAATCCCACCCATTGAAATATATGATCTCAGTACCGATCTAGGAGAAACACAAAATTTAGGAAAAGAAAAACCAGAACTAGTAAAAAATGCTCTGGAAATATTTAAGGAAGCGCATTCTCTGAACCCGATCTGGAAAATGCGTTGGGAACGTTAATATAAATCCATACAATGAAACATTAGATTGTTTTTTGATGCAAATTCAAGAACCTGCTGTTAATCTAAAGTAATGCTGACCCGCTACTTCACTTTGCTTCTTTTAAGCCTCTCGGCCGCATCCGCAAAGGTCAGCTTCAAGAATGATATCCGCCCTTTACTTTCCAATAATTGTTTTCGTTGTCACGGGCCGGATGAAAAGGAGCGTAAGGCTAATCTAAGACTAGACACATTCGAAGGAGCGACCAAAGACAATGAAGGTATCAGAGCCATCGTAGCCGGAAACGTTGACGACAGTGAATTAATTTACCGGATCAGTACTGACGATCCTGAAGAATTAATGCCACCAAAGAAGGGAGGAGAAAAACTCACTGCGCAACAAATCGAATTATTTAAGCAATGGATCAGAGAAGGCGGGAAATATGAAAAACACTGGTCTTATCAAAAACCAATCCGACCTCCAGTACCAAAATCACAAGATTCTAATATTAGCATCAAGAATGAAATTGATGCGTTCTTACAAGAAAGACTAACCAAGGAAGGTTTAAAACCATCAAAGGAAGCCTCAAAAGAAACGCTAGTGCGACGAGTTTCCTTAGATCTAACTGGTCTACCTCCAAGCCTTAACGAAGTAGAATCCTTCATGAAGGATCATAGCCCAAAAGCTTATGAAACCCTCATAGATCGATTATTAGATAACCCTTCTTTTGGAGAGCACTGGGCAAGGATGTGGCTAGATCTAGCCCGTTATGCAGATTCATCAGGTTATGCGGATGATCCTCCCCGAACTATCTGGGCATATAGAGACTATGTAATTCGTTCCTTTAATGAAAATAAACCATTTAACAAATTCACAATCGAGCAGATTGCGGGTGACCTCCTCCCACAACCAACTACCGAACAATTAACAGCAACTGCCTTTCATCGTAACACTCAAACTAATAATGAAGGAGGCACTAACGATGAAGAATACCGCAACGTCGCAATAGTAGATAGAGTCAACACAACCATGGCCACCTGGATGGGAACTACAATGGCCTGCGCTCAATGTCACACACACAAATATGACCCAATTACACAAGAAGAATACTTTCAGTTCTTTGCAATTTTGAACCAGACTCAAGATGCAGATAGACGCGATGAAAGTCCTATCATCAAGGTCATGAGTCCTGATCAGAATAAGAAAATAAAGGATCTAGAAGAACGAATAATAAAACTTGAAACCACGCTCACCTCACCAAATGAGGAAAATTTAAATGCTCTCAATGAATGGGAATCGCAACTAAATAATGAAAATGAACGATGGAAACCACTTCAAAATATTAAAGCAACTGCTGATTCCGGCGCAACATTTGAACTTTTGAACGATGGTTCTTTTCTTGTAAGTGGTAAAGAAGCGCCAACGGACACTTATTACATTCAAGGAGTTTCACCAGTAGATCAAATAACGGCCGTAAAGATTGAACCTCTTAGTCACGAAAGTCTCAGCGACTGGAAAGGTCCCGGTAGAAAAGGTAACTTTGTACTTAATGAAATCGAACTTCACGCTGGGACTGAATCATTGGCAAAGAAGGGGCAATTTGTTCGCATCGATTTACCAGGTAACGGAAAAATGATACATCTTGCAGAAGTGGAGGTATTAACTCAATCGGGAAACATTGCGACTAAAGGGAAAGCAACTCAATCGAGTGACTATTTCGATGCAGTTGCTTCCAGAGCAATTGATGGGAACAAGAATGGGGATTATAATAAGGGGAGCGTCTCTCATACTGCCACCGGAAAGAGCGACCCTTACTGGGAAGTAGATCTTGGAAGTGAACATGACATATCAAAGATTATAATTTGGAACCGAACTGACGGAAACGTAAGTAGTAGACTGAACGGATTCCATCTATCAGTACTGGACCAAAAACGGAAAATTGTCTGGACTCAAAATTACAAAGAAGCTCCAAAACAAGAACAGGAAATTCTTCTAAATGGCGCATCAAAAGCCGTTTTCAGTTTGGCTACTTCGAGTTTTAATCAGAAAGATTTTGGTATAAATCTTGCCATCGATGGTAATAGCGGGGGTCATTCCGGGTGGGCCGTTGGCCCTAATGTAGGAAAGGATCATCATGCCGTCTTTGAGTTGGACCGGCCATTATCAGGCAAAGACCTCAAGTTCACTCTAAGACAAACTTACGGAGATCATGCGATAGGAAGGTTCCGAATCTCCGTAACTAATGAAAACCTTCCGGCCCGAGCCCTACCCATAAACATCGCCAGCGTTCTTAACAAACCAAAGAAAGAAAGAACAAAACAAGATACAAAAACATTACTTGATCATTTTGCGGAACTAAATCCGAAAGCAATCCAATTAAGTGCTGAGTTAGCAGAGGGTAGAAAAAAAATAAAGGAGATTAAACCCTCCACTACTGTCCCCGTCATGAGAGAACTTGATCCAAAAAAATTAAGAAAAACTCACATCCAGTTAAGAGGTAATTACCTCACAAAAGATAAAGAAGTGACTGCCGCACTACCATCGAATTTTCACAAGATAGCTAAAGAGGACAAAGTAGATAGATTAGTTTTAGCTAAATGGCTCATTGATAATGAAAATCCTTTAACCGCAAGAGTCATGGCAAATCGATTTTGGGAAAAAATATTTGGCATTGGAATAGTAGCCACGAGTGAGGAATTCGGATCACAGGGAGAACTTCCATCCCATCCAGAACTACTTGACTGGCTGGCTGTCGAATTCATCGAGAGTGGTTGGAATATGAAATCTCTCATTAAACTTATCGTCATGTCTGGAGCCTATCGACAGGAATCAAATGTGAATCCAGAATCCTTCGAAAAGGATCCCGATAATCAATTACTTGCCAGAGGACCAAGGTTTCGACTCTCTGCAGAAATGATACGCGATCAGGCATTGGCAGTTGCAGGTCTACTAAGCCCTAAAATGTATGGACAGCCTGTAAGACCACCACAACCAAAATTCGGAATTAGTGCTGCATTCGGTGGAGGAATCGACTGGAAAACTTCAGAAGGAGAAGACAAGTATCGTCGTGGCATTTATACCTCATGGCGCAGATCTAACCCTTATCCCTCAATGGCAACATTTGATGCACCTAACCGGGTGGTATGCGTTGTCCGCAGGGACCGCACAAATACTCCGCTCCAGGCATTAGTAACTTTAAATGACCCCGTATACGTTGAAGCTGCACAATCCCTCGCAAGAAAAATGTATCAAGTTTCCTCTAAAGAAAAAGATAGTGGTTCAGGCATCCGTCATGGCTTTAGAATTTGTTTATCTCGATCTGCAAAGCCTGAAGAAATGGAAGGATTGGAAAAGCTATTTAAAAAGGCCTACGGCACTTACAAACAAGACCCAAAATTGGCCGAAATGATGGTGACTCAACCAATGGTCAAAAATCAAAAAGGGCTAGACAATTCAAAACTTGCAGCCCTAACAGTTGTAGGCAACGTCTTATTAAACTTGGATGAATTTTTAATGAAGCGATGAATATTTACAATCAGCAAATCCAGCACCAAACTCGCAGACACTTCTTAAGAGGCAGCAGCATAAGCATTGGGAGCATTGCCCTTAATCAAATGCTCGGATCAAATGCCAATGCAACAACTACTAATCCATTGCTGCCAAAGCGCTCTCATTTTGAGGCCAAAGCAAAGCGCGTCATATACATCCATTTAACAGGCTCTCCACCTCATCTCGACCTCTGGGACTATAAGCCCGAACTGGTAAAACGAAATGGCGAAGATTGCCCTGATGAATTTTACAAAGGTAAGAGATTTGCATTTACAAGCGGCAGGCCAAAGCTAATGGGCACACCAAGAACATTCAAGCAATTCGGCAAGGGTGGAACATGGATGTCCGACGCAATACCTAACTTCCATAGTTTAGCAGATGACCTTTGTGTCATCAAATCAATGAATACAGACCAATTCAATCATGCACCGGCAGAGCTTTTCGTGCATACAGGATCCCCTAGACCAGGGCGACCTTCTTTCGGATCCTGGGTAACTTATGGTCTAGGAACTGAGAATCAAAATCTACCCGGATACGTTGTGCTTATCTCTAACGGCGTTCAACCAAACGGCGGTAAAAACTCTTTCGGAACAGGATTCATCCCATCAGTTTATCAGGGCGTTCAATGTCGCTCTAAGGGAGATCCTGTTCTTTATCTTTCAGATCCTAAGGGGATGAATCGTGACATTCGTCGAAGTTCCCTAGATGCACTTAAGCAACTCAACGAACAAGCTGCAAAAGACTTTGGACATCCCGAAACGCTGACTCGAATTGCACAATACGAACTAGCTTTCAGAATGCAAATGGCAGTACCTGAAGTAATGGACATTTCTAAAGAATCGAAAAAAACCCTCGAATCATATGGAGCTCAGCCAGGAGGATCTAGCTTTGCAAATAATTGCCTTCTTGCAAGACGACTCACCGAGCAAAATGTTCGATTTGTGCAATTATTTGACTGGGGATGGGACTTTCATGGCACCAATCCTGGAGAAGACATTCGCGGAGGCCTAACTAATAAATGCGCCAAGACAGACAAACCAATCGCCGCATTGATTAAGGATCTAAAGGAACGAGGACTGTTTGATGAAACATTAATTATCATTGGAGGTGAATTTGGCAGAACCCCTTTCAGGGAAGGGCGAACAGCAGGAGGAAAAGTTCTGGGCCGCGATCATTTCCCTGATGCTTACAGCATGGTCATTGCTGGAGGAGGAGCAAAGGGAGGATATTCACATGGAGAAACAGATGAACTCGGCTTCTCCGTAGCAAAAGACAAAGTTCATGTTCATGATTTTCAGGCAACTCTCTTACATCTGCTAGGATTTGATCACGAAAAACTCACTTACAGATTCCAAGGAAGAGATTATCGTCTCACTGACGTGCACGGCAAAGTCATTAAAGAAATCGTTACTTAATTAGTATATATTTCGTTAAATATCACTAATGACCCTAGTGAATAGACTACTAGAAATAATAATCGCTTGGGTTTCATCGATTCTTTTTAAAGTACATCGGCAATTAACTTAAAGAATATCTATAATAATCGCTGTTGCATTATCTCTTCCTGAGACCCGGACCGCACATTCAACAATGGATCCAGAATCAGATCCATTTCTCATTAACTCCTCCAATTCGCTATCTAATATTCCATCAGTAACACCATCCGAACAAATCAAAAAACGATCTCCTGAATCAAACTTCATCTCCTTAACTTGTGGATCTACAAATTGGTTACCTGCCCCCAATGCTTTATTGAGCATGTTCTTCATAGGGTGATTCCGAGCTTCATATTCGGAAATCTTTCCCGCCCTCAACATAGCTGCGACTCTCGTATCATCCTCCGTTAATTGAATTAGGGATGATTCGCCAGCCTCTTCCTCCCGATACCGATAAATCCTAGAATCTCCGATATGACTGAGTAATAATCGATCTGGAAGCAGCCAGCACATACTCAAAGTCGTACCCATCCCTTTACATTCCGGATAAGCATCAGCAAATTTAATCATTTCCGAATTAATAGATTGATAAAGTTCATTAAGAACATTCAAATCCATATTATAACCAGCAACCCCTGAACGGAAATGTGCTGGCAAAGAACCTGTAATCTTCTCTACAGCAATACGACTAGCAAACTCTCCTGAACGGGCTCCCCCCATTCCGTCACTAACAGCAAAAATAAAGTCAGACCCTTCAAGTGGCGCTGATCCTTTGGATCCTAAAAAATGAACCCCTTCACAATCAAGTGACAAGGCAAGAAACTCATCTTCATTCTTCTTTCTTAACCTACCCACATCTGTCTTGCAATTCCATTCAACGATCACATCAAATTTCACCTCTTTACCTCCTTCACTTTTAGATTTCTCTTCGCTTAGAATAGTCGCGAACTCAAAATCAATAATGCAAAATTTACCATCGGATGGCCGGTAAGTTATATTTCTCAAATAAGGGTCTTCATGTCGCACCCCATATGCCTCAAGTTGCTGGAAAATTTCTTGGGTTTTTTCTTCCCCCATTATCTCCACTTTCTTGCCCACATTACTTGTAATAATTTTTAATGAATCAGGATCTGATTCGAGTAATCTAGGAACAAATTCACAACCCCTTCTTTCAAGAAATTTCAAAACTTTAACTTCAGTTGAAAAACGCTCCTCAGCTTTTGGACCCCTGAAAATCTTGTGCACTCGCCCATCAAAACCAATGTTTACCAGTGATCGCTGAGTGTTTTTTTCTTCCCTCATAAATATGAATATTAAGACCTTAGATTGCCTAATACCTATCTATTAGCAATTCGGTGTTTATAATAAAATTCCAAGGAAAATATTATATTTAAGAAACCTTAATTCCTATGATATCTTTAATTAAAGAAAATGGACATTTGGCATGCCGTCTGCTTTTCTAATGAATTCTCTGCCAATACGAAAATTCGTATGGACAGCCAATCAAGTTGCAATTAGCACTAAAAAATACCCTGAAAAAATAACCTACATAAAAAAATGGCAAAATACAAACTCGAATATCTATGGTTAGACGGCTACACCCCGGTTCCTAACGTAAGAGGTAAAACAAGAATTGGTGATTATGAAGAATTTCCAACCCTAGATCAGTTACCTGAATGGGGTTTTGATGGATCCTCAACTCTTCAGGCTGAGGGTGGTGACTCTGACTGTATTCTCAAGCCTGTTGCGGTTTATCCTGATGCGGGACGTTCAGGAAACGCAGCACTTGTCATGTGTGAAGTAATGCTTCCAGATGGAAATTCTCACCCATCGAATGCACGGGCAAATATTCTTGATGATCCTGGCGCATGGTTCGGATTCGAACAGGAATATTTCCTTGAACAGGATGGCCGCCCCCTTGGTTGGCCTGAGACAGGATATCCTGACCCCCAAGGTGAATATTATACTGGCGTCGGCTATAAAAATGTTGGCGACATCGCAAGAACAATTGTTGATGAACACCTTGATCTTTGCCTCACTGCAGGAATTAACCACGAAGGCATCAATGCAGAAGTGGCTAAGGGACAATGGGAATTCCAAATCTTCGGTAAAGGTTCCAAAAATTGTGCTGACCAGATGTGGGTAGCTCGTTATCTTCTTCTGCGCTGTGCGGAAAAATATGGCGTGGACGTTAATTTACACTGCAAGCCGTACGAAGGAGACTGGAATGGTTCTGGAATGCATTGTAACTTCTCTACTGATAAGTTACGTGACGAAGGAGGTGAAGATTACTTTAATTCCCTCATGGAGGCGTTCGAAAAGAACAAGGAAGCCCACATTGCTGCCTATGGACCAGACAATCACATGAGATTAACTGGACTCCACGAAACACAGTCAATAGACAAATTCAGTTGGGGAATCGCTGACCGTGGTGCATCAATCCGCGTGCCTCACGCATTTGTTAAGGATGGTCACAAAGGCTATCTCGAAGATCGCAGACCAAACTCACAAGGTGATCCTTATGCGATTGCCTCAAGAGTCCTGCAAACAATTGCAGAAGTAGGTTAGAGACCTAGCATAGTATCACATAAAAACCGCCGCCTTTAATTAGGTGGCGGTTTTTTATTTTTATCATATCAATTTAATCACCTATCAAAAGTGAATGCATGCCTGAAAAATGAAAAACTAGCCTTTCTTTCGTTTCTTTTTCTTTAAAGGGGCAGATGTTTTTTTATTGGATAAATAAGCAACACGCGCTTCAACGTAACGGCCATCATGATTAACATCTTCCATAGATAATTCATTAAATTTGAAGCCTGACGGTCCATCATTCAGTAACACCGCCGTATTAAGAATGAGATTGGTTTCAACGGCCATGGTAGACATCTTTAAAGCTTTTTTAATGGCAGGCCTAGGATCCTTTTCACCCGTGAGACCCAAGAATTCCGCAGCTCGACAACGCACTAATGGTTCCATATCATTATCTGCTATCTTTGCTATCAAGCCAACTTGTTCACTAGTAATCTTTCGATGTGAGCTAGCAACAATGCATCCCCAATAACGGGACCAAGGATCCTCGGAAATTAAAGCCTCCTTTATCTGAGCCTGAACTTCCTCGTATGGTCTTAGCTGTAAATCAGCAATACCTAAAAGCTTGTCGATGTGATCTGATTTATCCTTACCGTAGTTTACGGGATTCTTCATAGCCTCTTTCAACATTATCGGCTCAGGAAAGAAACTAAGATCATTAATTTCACGTAGCTCTGAACTCATGAGATTACGCATTTCATCAAGGGCCTTGGCAAAACTAGGATCACTGGCAAGGTTACGGGTTTCGTGAGGATCAGTCTCAACGTCATAGAGAGCTTCTACTGGCCTCGTTTCGAAGAATTGTCTCTGAATGGCATTAAGTTTTCCTTTTTTATAAAGCTGACGCCATTCCTCAAAGGCAAGCTGTCTGTATCGATAATCATTCTGCAAAGCATCAAAATTGAAAGGCTGAAAGTTCCTCTGGTAACTGTATTTTCCTTTTCTAATCCATCGAACAAAATCATACTTTTCATCAAATCGATCAGCGTAATTAAAAGTATGATTCCGTGTCCCTGCACCCTGCCCAAGAAATGGTCTTCCATCTATACCTCCCGGGATCACAGCTCCGGCAAGATTTAATATTGTCGGCCCAAAGTCTACAAATTCGACGAAGCCTTTCTCACGATGCCCAGATTCGGATTTCACTAGATGTTTGAAATTTTTTGGCACACGTACCACTAATGGAACGTGAAGCCCACTCTCGTAAGCATATCCTTTGCTTCTAGGTAAAACACCTCCATGATCCCCAAAGTAAAAAACAAAAGTGTCTTCAAGCAAATTATCCTCTTTAAGCTCATCGATCACTTTACCAACGACGCCATCAATTTTGACTAGGTTATCCAAATACCTTGCATGAGTGTATCTAAAAGTTGGAGTATCAGGATGATAGGGAGCAAGTCGTACAGAATCAGGGTCATGTTTTGTTGGCTGATTTTCCATTGCCCGGGCAGTAAAATGCAATGAACTCTCATGAGAAATGGCATAACTAGCCTTATGGAAAAAAGGCTGACCTTCATTTCTTTTTCTCCAGTGCGCCTTTCCAGAAGATTCATGCCAAACTCCCTTTCCCGGGACTGCGTTATAATCAGTCTTAGCTCGATTCGTCGTATAGTAGCCCTTATCACGAAGATAGGATGGAAACATTCGAACCCCTTCAGGCATTGGCGCCATGGAAGTTTTCCTGTGATACTGTGTCCCTATCCTTGGAGCATAACATCCGCTAATTAGTGTTGAACGAGCAACAGAACAAACCGGCGCATTGGAAAAAGCATTGTCATAAGTTATTCCATGTTTAGCCATTTTTTTGATATTTGGCGTATCAGCACCACCTGGAAAAAAATGATCCAGATAGTGGATTGAATTATCCTCAGAAATAATCCAAACAAAGTTCGGTTGCTGAGCAGCATGTGCCCACACCGCCATTTTTATTATTGAAAATAATATGATACACAATCTCATGGGCCTAAACATAAGCTAAAATTGAACTCAAACGTAATAATTTTCATCACCATTTAATGAGCCAAACGGTTAGGATTGATAATGAATAGTGTTCGGTTTACATTTTTCATCAAGACCGATTCAGAGTATTCGATATAAAATAATCATGAAAAATTTAATTATCCCTGTATTAAGCCTGACCCTACTTTCATTTGCGCAAGCTCAAAAAGATTGGCCTCGTTGGAGAGGCCCCAGTCTTAATGACCATTCACCAGATACCGGCCTACTAAAAAAATGGCCAAAGGAAGGGCCCAAACAGGTATGGTTGTATAAAAATGCCGGAGTCGGTTATTCTGGTCCAGCAATTTCAGATAATAAGCTATTCACAATGGGAGAAAGGGAAGGTGAAATATATTTAATAGCCCTTAGCACTGAAAGCGGTAAGGAAATATGGAGTAAAAAAATCGGCAACGGTTTCAAAAATAATTGGGGGAACGGCCCAAGGGGCACCCCAACAGTTGACCAAGACAGGGTATATGTATTAGGGCCAAATGGAGAGGTCGCTTGCATGAAAACCAAGGACGGCTCAAACATTTGGAACGTTGATCTTGTCGATCAATTTGGCGGAAAGGTTCCGTTCTGGGGATATAGCGAATCAGTTTTAATTGATGAGAAAAAGGTCGTGTGTACGCCAGGCGGAAAGAAAGGATCCATGGTGGCACTCGACAAATTAACCGGAGAGAAATTATGGCAAAGTGAAAATCTCAATGATAACGCACAGTACTCTTCAATCATACCAATCACTCATGAAGGAAAATCTCAGTATGTGCAATTATTTATGAAAACACTTGCCGGGATAGATTCTAACAATGGAAAGCTACTATGGAAAATTGACTGGAACGGTAGGACCGCAGTTATTCCAACTCCCATATACAAAGATAGTAAAATTTATATCAGCTCAGGTTATGGCGTTGGCTGTAAAATGATAAGATTGAAAAAAGGAGGAAAAGTTGAAGAAGAATACAGCAATGACACTATAATAAATCACCATGGTGGAGTCATTCTCATCGGGGATCACTTATACGGTCATTCAGACAGAGGTGGTTGGAAGTGTCAGAACTTTGCAACTGGTGAAGAAATGTGGAAGTCTAAAGATCTCGGCAAAGGTGCGATCCATTACGCGGATGGCATGCTTTATTGTCTTGGCGAAAGTGACGGCACAATTGCCCTAGTCAAAGCAAGCCCTAAGGGTTGGACGGAATCAAGCCGCTTCAAATTAAGCCCTCAGACCCAGTTAAGAAAACCATCCGGAAAAATCTGGACTCACCCAGTAGTTATCGGTGGGAAGCTCTACCTAAGAGATCAAGAAATTATCTATTGCTACAACGTCAAAATCTAACTTCAGATCACTGGTAATATATTAAATAGAATATCTAAACATTCTTTAATCCCGGCACTTTAAATCCGGAATTATTTGGGTTCTTGAGAAGTTTATTGGCATCCACTGCGTATTCACCAGTGTGTCTTTCCTTATTCGGATCAAAATTCAACCAAGGTCCAACAGTATAATAGTTATCTTTTTCAGGAACTCCTACACCCTTGCCCATAATTTCATGCAGCTTACCAAAATGTTCAGCTGCATCTTTATTATCCCCAAAACGTCCTGCTTCCTGATTAAACGGAACTTCTTCACCTAGCCTGTATGAATTATTCATTAGATGACCTAATACACAGCCATAGTGTGCATCTTTAACATTTCCGTTTGCCATCTCAGGCTTCCCAGCGCGACACGCAGCAATGAAACTACCCCAATTACCGCCTGGCGTGACTTTGCCTTTACCAAAATCGATCTTTTCACCTTTATCACTTCCTTTCGGATAGTAACTCCTACCAATGATTCGCCCTCCATCTTCAAAATAATACTGGTTCTCAACCTGACGCTGATAACCCTTATAGTTTACATTGCGAACATTAAAGAAAACCTGCTGGCCATTAGCATATTCAGCCATCCCAAACATTGTGTTAGGAGTCTCTCCTTGATCTTTCCACTGAAAACGACCACCAATGGCCATTGTCCTTACAGGATGAGTCTGATCATCGTCAATCGCCCAACGAGCCACATCCAATTCATGTGTCCCTTGATTGTTAAGGTCCCCGTTACCAGTTGCCCAGAACCAATGCCAATTATAATGAACGTAATTCCCATGAAACTTATCAATCACTGCAGGCCCTTTCCACAGATTCCAATCAAGATGAGCAGGAGGATCACTAAAATTTTTGTGACCAATACTGCCTCGAGGTTTACAGCAATAACCGTAAGAAACCTTGAGGCGGCCCCACTTACCTGCCTTGATCTGTTCATGCAGACCAGCACGACTAGCATCACTGCGTTGCTGAGTACCGTGCTGAATAACTACTCCATATTTTTCCTGTGCAGCAACCGCAATTCTACCCTCTAAAACATCATGGCTCATTGGCTTTTCAACATATACATGCTTACCTGCTTGAGCCCCCCATATAGTCATTAAAGAGTGCCAATGATTCGGAGTCGCAACCGTCAAAGCATCAACATTTTTATCCTCCAATGCCTGTCTCACATCAGTTACCCCTTTAACATTCTTCTGACCTCGCCCCTTAAGGCTCTCAACCGTACGACTTAAAACCTGTTGATCTGGATCAATGACATAAGCAATTTCAACATTTTTCTGACCAAGAAAACCTCCGATATGGCTCTTCCCACGACCATTTAATCCAGCAACAGCAATTCTCATCCTGTCATTAGCTCCAATGGCCTTAGGGGCAGCCTTGGTATTAGAAATAAAAGGGAAACCACCCACAGTTGCCAATGCAGATGTTTTAATGAAATGACGTCTATTTGTTAAGGGCATTTTGTTAGAGTATTTAATGATTGCAATTCCGTATCTTTCAAGAAAAGCCTTAATACTGATTTAACTAAAGAAAAAAATCAGAATATTTATATTCAAAATAATAAAAAATCAGCTAAAAGCAGCCCGAAGTTCGCTATAATCTTTAGTAATCAGAAACTGATGAAACTCATCAATTACATTCTGAGGAGGACAAAAAAGAATGCCCTTGTCAGCTTCAGAAAGCATCGCGGTATCATTGTAAGAATCGCCTACTGCAATCACTTGAAAGCCCAAAGAATGAAATGCTTTGACTGCTTGTTTTTTTTGATCCTTCATTCTCAATTTAAAATCAGTAATTCGACCATTATCATCAACCTCAAGATTATGACAAAACAATGCAGGGAAATTTAATTGTTTCATTAAAGGATAGGCAAACTGGTAGAACGTATCTGATAAGATTACGACTTGAAACCTTTCTCTAAGCCAAGACAGAAATTCTTCAGCGCCCTCCAAAGGCAACATGTTAGAAATGACTTCGCTTATATCCTTCAAAGTCAGTCCATTCTGATCGCATACATTCAATCGCATACGCATCAGTTCAGAATAATCAGGTATGTCTCTAGTCGTAGCTCTCAACTCCTTAATCCCTGTCTTATCAGCAACTCCAATCCATATTTCCGGAACAAGAACTCCTTCAAGATCTAAACATGCTATTTTGCTCATTCACTAATTTAATTAAAAATATCAAGAAACCACAGAGTAAAAAGCAATGCGAATTATAATTGGTTGTTATATGATTTTTGCTTTATAGTTAATTTACTTATCTGCCATGTGCTAAATATGCACGGAAGCAGCAGCCAATGGACGACCATACCCTTTTTATTTTCAAATCGATAGCAATCGCATTTTGCCTCAGTCAGTCGGCAATGTTTTCCGGTTTAAATCTTGCCTTCTTTTCGATAGGAAGATTACGACTTGAAACTGAAGTGGAAAATGGAAACGAAGCTGCGGCTAAAATCCTTGCTTTGCGCAAAGATGCAAATTTTCTTCTTTCTACAATCCTTTGGGGAAATGTTGGAGTGAACGTTCTTCTGACAATGTTGATGAATTCAGTCATTCCGGGAACTGGTCTTTATGCTTTTGTGATATCAACTGTTGGCATCACTTTCCTTGGCGAAATTCTTCCGCAGGCTTACTTCTCTCGCAATGCTATCAGGATCGGATCAAAGTTAGCACCAGTCATCCACTTCTATCAGTGCATCCTGTTCCCAGTTGCAAAACCAAGCGCTCTCATTCTTGATGGATGGGTCGGGGCAGAAGGAGTCAATTTCATGAGGGAAAAAGACATTGAGGTAATCCTTCAAAAACACATCAGAGAACAAGATTCAGAAATAGGTGAAACCGAGGGGCGAGGAGCATTAAACTTTCTAGATCTTGATGATCGGCTTATTTCCAAAGAAGGAATGAGCATTGATCCGGCAACAATACACTCTTTTACCTCTAATATGGACCTTCCTGAAATCCCAAAAGCAGGCACTACCGAAGGTGACGAATTTATAGATGCACTTCGTAAAAGTGATAAGAGTCGTGCAATCATCACAGACGAAGAAGGAGAACCAAGAGTCATACTAAAGACTTCAGATTATCTCTTTAATATTGTATCCAGTGATGGAAATTCCGACATATACGATTATTGTCATCGCCCAATCGTAGTGAAAGATGCCGACGCAACACTGGACACAGTTCTTGGAGAGTTTGTTGTAGAAGCAGATGACAGAGAAGATGACATTATCGATAGAGATGTAATCATCTACTGGAACGGCAGCGATAAACGAATTATCACAGGAGCCGACATTCTTGGAAGACTTCTAAAGGGCATAGCTAAGAGAGAAAAAGAGCAATCTTAATTAAAATAATATCAACGGCTAACAATCAGATTGTTATGTCTAACTTATTATTTCTTTAACTACGTTGGCTTTTTCCACTCCTGTGAGCCGAGCATCAAGACCCTGATATTGAACAGTGAACCGGCTATGATTAATCCCGAGTAAATGAAGCATCGTCGCATGCAAATCACGAATATGAACAACATTATTCACCGAATTATATCCAAGTTCATCTGTTGCTCCATGGGACATGCCTCCCCTGACACCTCCTCCAGCCATCCACATTGAAAATCCTTTCATGTGGTGATCGCGACCTGCTCCACCCTTCCCCTGAAACATAGGAGTCCTGCCAAACTCTCCTCCCCAAATCACTAGAGTATCCTTTAACATCCCCCTTTGTTTAAGATCTGTTAACAGCGCCCACGTAGGCTTATCAGTCAGCCCGCAACATATCTTCATATAATTTTCTAGACCACCATGATGATCCCATCCCCGATGATATAAGTGAATGAATCGACAGCCTCGTTCAGCCAACCTTCTAGCCAGAAGACAATTAGTTGCATATGAACCATCTCCAGGTTTTGCCCCATACATATCAATTATATGTTTTGGCTCATTGGAAAAATCTATGAGCTCAGGAATAGAAGTTTGCATTCGGAATGCCATTTCGTAAGCAGACACCCTAGTATTAATATCATCACTTTTAATAGATTCGTTTCTAATCTGATCCAATCTCTTCACAGCCTCAACAACACGCCTCTGATTTTCTCTAGAAACCTGCTTGGGATTTCTGAGGTAATTTACTGGTTCCCCAGTAGAATTAAATTCAACTCCCTGATACCGTCCGGGAAGAAAACCTGATGACCATTGACGAGAAGCAATCGGTTGAGGATTGCGACCACCAACGCTTGAAAGTACGACGAAACCAGGCAATTCATCAGTTTCGCTGCCAAGACCATAATTTATCCATGACCCCATGGAAGGACGACCCGAAATTGCAGTTCCAGTATTCATGAATGTGTGAGCAGGGTCATGATTAATCTGCTCAGTAAGCATGGATCTAAGAATGCATATATCATCAGCCATCTTTGCAGTCCAAGGCAAAAAATCACTGATTAATTGTCCGCTCTTACCGTGTTTCCTAAACTTTGTCATATGCCCCTGAACTTTGAGCTGTTGACCCTGCAACTGAGCAATGGGCTGACCTTTGGTGAAGGACTCAGGCATCGGTTTCCCATGCAACTCATCAAGCTTTGGTTTGTAATCAAAAGTTTCAAGATGTGAGGGCCCTCCAGCCATACAAAGAAAAATAACTCTTTTGGCCCTCACTGGAAGGTCCGGAAGCCCTGCAACTCCCGTATCCCTACACGATGCATCCTGAGCTAACATGCTATTAAGAGCCACCGAACCAATACCCATACCCGCGCTCCCGAGAAAACTTCGTCGATTCAATTCATTGATAAAACTGCCCTGTGTCTTAATCATTAATTCCTAGTATTAAATTCACTACTATTAAAGATGGCCCTTGAAACTGCTGTCCATGCATGCAATTCAGCATCTTCTTTTCCCTGATTTTCCTTTATAACATTCTTAAAAAGATTAATGAGGACACTCTGCTCTTGCGGTAAAGGTGGCCTTGAGAGGGCCCTTCGAAAAGCATCAATAATCCTGTCTCCTTCATGATCATGATTTGCTTCTAAAAGATGCCTAGCAAATGATTCCGCCGCTTCATAGAAACTAGGATCATTTAATAAAACCATTGCGGCAACAGGTGTATTAGATCTGGATCTTTTAGCAACACACTCTTCTCGGCTTGGCGCGTCCATGGCCTTGAGAAGGGGATGTAAGAATTGCCTCTGCCAATGCATATAAACTGATCTCTTATAACGGCGATCATCCTGATGCTGTACATATTCCCTCTTAGGAAAATTCAAATGCCTGTAATATCCCTTTGGTTGATAAGGTTTAATACTACTTCCACCATAATCATTTACCAACAGACCACCAACAACGAGAGCATTGTCGCGAATCATTTCCGCAGGCAATCTATGCCTCGACTGTCTAGCAAATAATTTATTAAGGGGATCTCTCACCTTCAATTCATTTGAAGCTTTCGAACTCAGCTTGTATGCGCGACTCGTTACAATTAATTTAACCATTTTTTTGACGTCCCAGCCATTTTCATAAAAATGAACTGATAAGTTATCTAGAAGATCTGGCAGCGCAGGTGGCGATCCTTGACCTCCAAAATCATCCAAACTCGAAGAAATTCCCTCACCAAAAAACAAATACCAAAGCCTGTTCACAAACACCCTGGCAGTTAAACCTCCGGCTCCATTCTTGGAATCGGTAAGCCAATTTGCAAGATCCAAGCGATTTGCTCTACGGTCTCCAATATCAAGTTTGCCCAGAAACTCTGGAACTGCGGGCTGAACAATTTCTCCACTTTCATCTAGCCAGTTGCCTCGAGGAAGGATCCTGGTAACACGAGGCTCAATACTTTGAGTTACCATCGTGAGGACGGATCGCCTCTTTATTTTTTTGATTAAGTCTTCAGTTTCTTTGGTCTTCGAAACCTTGGCTTCTAAAGATTTTAGATACTCTCGATCCTTGCGACTTAGCACAGAAATTTCAGGAGGCCGCTTAGTTGGCAACGAATTGGATCCGACTGCAAAATGCTTTGATTCATCCACATCCGCAAAGAACGCAGACATCGCATAAAAATCACGAGCTTTATAAGGGTCATATTTATGGTCATGACATTGAGCACAGCCTAAAGTTGCCCCCATCCATACACCCGACAAGTTACGTATCCGGTCAGCTGCATATATTGCTAAGTATTCACGTGCCTGAACACCTCCTTCGTGGGAGGTCTGTAAAAGTCTATTGTAACCTGTCGCTATTCTTTGATCTATAGTAGAACCATTTAATAAGTCCCCGGCTAACTGTTCCCGAGTAAATTGATCAAAAGGTAAGTTTTGATTAAATGAATCCAGAATATAATCCCGATAAGGAGTAATATTATGATCCTGATCTCCATGATATCCGACAGTATCTGCAAATCGAACTAGATCGAGCCAATAACTTGCCATTCTTTCACCAAAAGATTCAGAAGAAAGAAATTCATCAACTATCGATTCATACACTAAATTTACATCTTTCGCTTTCTTCAATCTTTCAACAGTAGCGATTTTAGGAGGAAGCCCAAGCAAATCAAAAGAAAGTCTTCTTACTAGGGTCACACTGTCAGCGTCTCGGACAGGTTTTATTTTCTCCCTGTTCCAATACGCAAATAAAAAAGAATCGATCCAGTTATGAGTCCATTCTTTAGACACATTCTTTGGGATCGGTGTTTTAATAGGAGGAATGTAAGCCCAAGGATTTTCATACTTTGCACCTGAACGAACCCACTTGGTAAGAATATCGATTTGATCCGGAGTAAGAGTCTTACCACTCTTAATGGTTGGCATAACTTCTTCGGGATCCTTTGAAGTGATTCTTGCAATGAGTTCACTTTGAGAAGTGTTAGACATTGAAACTACCTTCCTTGATCCCTCTTCAGTATCTAGACGCAACTTTGCTTTTCTATGGGCCTTATCAGGACCATGACACACATAACAATTCTGAGAAAGAATTGGCCTGACATCGCGATTAAAATCAATCTGTTCAGCAATCACATCAAATAACAGAAATGAGAATGGGATTATCAGTAAAAATCTCTTCATGAACATACTAAAGCATGAAATTATATAGACTATATGAATCCAGACTGCTTCCATATTCATATCAATACTAACAGCTAATTTCAAAAATCAAAAATATTGTCACAGAGTTTGAAAGAAAGAGGCTATGAAGTGGACTAATAAATTCATATATCTGATACATAAACTTAATAGAATGATTCGTTTAATAAAATTAATAACACTTCTCCTCTTACAAAAAGGGATAGCCTCTGAACGTCCCAACCTTTTATTAATGATAAGTGACGACCAATCTTTTCCCCATGCATCCGCTTATGGATCCAAAATGGTTTCCACTCCAAACTTTGATAAGATTGCAAGTCAAGGCGTCCTCTTCACAAATGCTTTTTGCTCAGCGCCCGGATGCAGTCCATCCCGCGCTGCTTTTCTAACTGGGCGAAACATATGGCAAATTGAACATGCTGGAACACATGCCTCTTCTTTCCATAAAAAATATCTGACTTTTATGGATCTACTCAAGGAATCTGGCTATCATACCGGACACACAGGTAAAGGATGGGGCCCCGGAAATTATTCTGATGGGGGCAGGGAAAATAATCCAGCAGGACCCATCTATGTCAGTAAAAAGGGAAACTATAGTGAAGGTTTTTCCAAATTCATAAAATCAAAACCCAAAGGTTCTCCTTTCGCTTTCTGGTTCGGCTCAAAAGATCCTCACAGAAGTTTCGAAAAAGGAAGTGGTCAAAAGTCCGGTAAAACTTTAGAGCAAGCAGAAGTGCCGTCATTCCTACCAGATTCACCTATCATTCGTGATGATCTTCTCGACTATGCATTGGAAATTGAACGCTTCGATAAGGACTGTGGAAAAATGCTCGAGCTTTTAAAAAAGAATAATTTGGATGATAACACTATAATCATTATTACGAGTGATAATGGAATGGCATTTCCATATGCCAAAGCAAACTGCACTGAATTTGGAATTCACATGCCCCTTGCCATTTCTTGGAAATCAAAGATACCCACAAATCAAATATGCGAAAAATTAATTAGCTTTATAGACATTACGGCAACGATTCATGAAGCAATGTCAATTAGTGCCCCCAAGAAATTTCCAATTATGGGAAAGAGTTTCCTTAATAATATCATCAAATTGGAAGATCTGAACATAGATACAAATTCTCCTATTTATGCAGGCAGAGAACGGCACTCCTCATCACGTTATAATTCCTTAGGTTACCCACAACGTTGCATCAGGACGGATGAGTTCTTATATATAAAAAACTTCAGGCCGGAAAGATGGCCTGCTGGACCGGGTCAAAAATTTTCCGGGAAGCCAGGATCTCGACTAGGGCCTGAACATGGGGGATATCATGACATTGATGCATGCCCCTCTCTAAATTTCATGATTGCTAAACAAAAAGATCCCGAAATTGCAAAGTACTTTCAGTTAGCTGTTAACAAGCGACCCAAAGAACAACTCTTCAATATCCAAAAAGATCCAGGTTGCCTGGTAAATCTAGCAAATGACCCTGATCATTTGATGATCCGCAATAAGTTATCTCAACAACTAAACGCTTATTTGACTGAAACCAAAGATCCACGCGCGCTGAACGGAGGAAATATCTTTGAAACATATAAAAGATATTCATCAATAAGATGGTTCCCAGAACCTGAATGGGTGAAAAATAATCCAAAATCCGTACCTGTAACCCCTTGGCTTAAAGGGAAAAAATAAAAACATCCTAGGTTTTGGATATAGATGCTCGAATCAACAATGATTCTGAGTATCTTATAGCAATCACTTCAATATGGATAAGACCCCAATCCTTTGCTTCATTATTTTACTTTTTCTTTGCCCTGCTAAGACTTTCTCTCAGCTAAAAATCACAGAATTCTCGGCTAACTATGAAGGAACCTATCTCGACGAAAATGGGGACTCCTCCGACTGGATAGAGATCCAAAATCCAAAATCCAAAGCTATATCAACAAAAGGTTACCACCTCACTGACAATTCAAATAATCTTAATAAGTGGAGCTTCCCTGACGAAATAATTCCATCAAATGGTTTTCTAATTATCTTCGCCTCAGGAAAAAATCGAAACAAAAAAGGGAGCGAACTTCATACCAATTTCTCTCTATCTTCAGATGGAGAATTTCTTGCTCTAGTAGGTCCAGAGAATGTCGGCATTGTAACGAAATTTTCTCCTGCTTATCCAAAACAACCTCATAATTACTCGTACGGATTTGGCTCTCACGAAAAACCTATCGAAAAAACCTTAATACCATGGCCTTCAACTGCTAAATGGATCATACCAGACAATAGTACAGAAAATACATGGCACTTACCGGAATTTGATGACTCAAATTGGTTCGAAGGCAAGACTGGAATAGGGTTCGGATATAATTTTCCAAACTTTATAGGACTGGGCGGTAATACAAGTTTGCAAATGCGCAGCATCTCTCCAAACGCTTACATCAGAATTACTTTCACTGTAAACGATCCCCAATCCGTTAAATTAATGAGTTTATTAATGCATTTCGAAGATGCAGTAGTCGTATACCTTAACGGACACAAAGTAATCAGTGAAAGCGCTCCTGAATCACCAGGACCAAACTCAACCGCATCAAACAATTTAAACAGTGAAGTTTTCTCTGGAGATCCCATGAAAACCTTCAGCTTAGATTTTGCTGGAAAATTATTTAAAGGTGAAAATATCCTCTCCTTCCATTTAATGAATAATTCAATCACCAGTTCAGATATTCTACTAATCCCTAAACTAATTGCACAATTAAGCTCACCCGGAACCGACACCAAAAAAGGTTATTTTAATTCACCAAGCCCAGGAAAACCAAACTCCAATATTACTTACACAGGACTAGTTAAAGATACCACATTTAGTATTGACCGAGGTTTCTTCACGGAGCCATTCGACGTTGTTATTTCATGCAAGACAAGTGGATCAACAATAATTTACACAACGGATGGCAGTGAACCTGGGCTAGAAAATGGCACTATAATAATGGCTACTAATGAAAACACTCAACCCTCCGCGCAAGTAAGAATTGAAAAGACCACCCCTTTAAGAGCAATCGCTGTCAAAACTGGTCTCATGCCATCCAACACAGACACACAAACTTATATATTTCTGGATGATGTACTGGATCAAGATGAAAATCCACAAGGTTACCCAGTTCCCTGGAAGAGGAAGAGCCAAATCATCGATGGTGACTTTGGAATGGACCCCAATGTCGTCGGATCCCTATACATAAGAGAAGAAATTAAAGAAGGTCTATTAGATATTCCAACTGTATCGATCGTTACTGACATCGCCAATCTCTTCGATCAGCAGACAGGTATTCAAGTAAATTCTCAAGATTCTGGAGATGGTTCCGAACGTCGTGTCTCAGTCGAACTGCTTAACTTCTCCGATGAAAACGCATTGCAGTTAGATGCAGGAATGCGCATGAATGGAAATGCTTCGAGGTCACCGACAAGGCCAAAACATAATTTTCGCCTTATTTTCCGAGACGACTACGGTCCCGGTCGTCTCAATTTTCCATTGTTCGGATCAGAAGCGCCTACAGACCAATTTAATTCCATCATATTGCGAGGCGGAAATGGCAATTCATGGATCCACCCTCATGAAAATGTATACAAAAATGCAATGTATATCAGAGATCAGTGGTTTCGTGATGCTCACCACGCCATGGGCTACCCCGAGGCCCTGCAACGCGAGGTTCACGTCTATTTTAACGGCCTATATTGGGGCATGCACCACCTCTTTGAGCGGATCGAAGAAGAATGGAGCGCCGTACGGTTCGGTGGAGAGAATGACCAATGGGAAGGGTTCCGAATCGTTGGAGGAAACAACATCGAAATCATCAATGGAACTGAACAGGAGGTCTCAAGGCGAATGCTTAAAAGCTGGCAATCAATATTAGATGCCGCGCAATCAAATGATTTGGATGGTGTTCAAGAATATCTAGATCTTGATTCATTCATTGACTACCTGCTTCTCAATTTTCATGCAGGCAATAATGACTGGGATCAAAATAATGTGCGGGCAATGAGACAAATATCGCCACCAGGAAAATATATGTTCTTCTGCCATGATGCTGAAAGGGCTGGGTTTAACACAGGATCAGGAAATATTTCAATTAACGTGACAACTAAAAATACAGTGAGCGGACCCACATCAATACATACCGATCTATTGAAAATTCCCGCATACGCAATTCGTTTTGCTGATAGAACACGCCTGCATCTTTTTAATGAGGGAGCACTTACTCCTGAAAATAGTGCAAATTTGTGGAAGAAACGCGCTGATGGAATTCGCTTGGCACTCAAAGCAGAAAGTGCCAGATGGGGTGATTTCCGACGAGAACCACCACTAAATCTCAATGATTGGGAAAGGTCACTTAAACGAGAATACGAACAATGGTTTCCATTCCGAACACCAGTTACAATATCCCAATTGCGGGCCCGTGGTCTGTATCCTGAAACTGAATCGCCTGATTTTTCTCAACACGGGGGTCAGGTTTCTTCTGGATTTTCATTAGATATGGATAATCCGAACGCTGGCGGCACTATCTACTATACGTTAGATGAATCAGATCCACGCATCTCGGATACCGAACCTGAAGAAAATTTTCTAGTTCCTGAAAAGACCTCCGCTCTGGTTCTTGTTCAATCAGAAGATGGCGGACTGGATCTGGATTGGAC